>Ga0172370_10000536_pt1 | contig 59066 bp, 31 predicted proteins | sample LakKiv5m_FD_114538 | JGI IMG/M metagenome (GOLD analysis project Ga0172370, IMG submission 114538) | Freshwater microbial communities from Kabuno Bay, South-Kivu, Congo - kab_022012_11.5m | ecosystem: Environmental > Aquatic > Freshwater > Lake | place: Democratic Republic of the Congo... | reverse complement strand
CGAAGCAATCTTTCCTTTAAGTCCTATAACTAGTTGTCTTCGAGATTGCTTCAGCCCTGCTGCGCAGGGCTTCGCAATGACAAGTAAAAAATGGGCCGTTTCTCTTTTTTTGTGCGTGCTTAATTCTTCTTAAGTTTTATATCTTTTGCCAAAATAATTGCTTCCGCCACTTCACGCATAGATTTACGCATATCCATGCTCTGCTTCTGGATTAAGCGATACGCCTCCGCAGGCAAAATAGAGAGCTCCGCAGAAAGAATCTCTTTCGCCCGTTCCACCAGCTTACGCGTCGTTAACGCTTCTTCGGCAGAACGCGCGCGCAAATCCAGCTCCGCATTTTCAATCGCAATCGCGGCCTGATTCGCTAAGGCAGAAAGTAAATCCAATTCGTGTTTGGAAAACTTATGCTGTTTGGAAGTATAGCAGTTAAGCACCCCAATCACCCTGCCCTTTACCGCCAGCGGCACGCAAGCCAAAGAGTATAGCCCTTCTTTTTTAGCCACATCAAGATTTAAATAACGCGCGTCTTTTTTAACATCTAAAACACAGATGGGCTTATTGTTCTGGGCCACCACTCCGGCGATACCTTCCCCTAAACGAATATTCGGTTTTTTATTGTAGGCTTCAGAGATTGACTGCGTCGCTTTAACCACTAATTCTTTTTTATCCGGGTCCAGCAGCATTAAAGAAGAAATCTTAGAATTCATAATCTCCGCGGTTACCTGGACCACCAGGCGCAGCAACTCTTCAAGGTACATTCCGGAGGTGATCAAATTAGCCACCTTGGAGATCGCCTCGATTTGCTTGACATAAACTCCGAAATTTTCTTTTTTCTTCTTAGCCGCCATTATGCTCTTTTCTCCAGGAATTTTCTCATCCGGTTTAAAGCCTCTTTTAAATTATCCATACTCGAAGCGTAAGAAATCCTGATGTAGCCTTCGCCGGAAGGCCCAAAAGCCGTTCCGGGGACCACCGCCACCTTTTGTTCATCCAGTAATTTACGCGAAAATTCCATCGAGCTTAATCCGGTGCTTTTTATGCAAGGAAAAACATAAAAAGCTCCTTGCGGCAGCATACATTTTAAGCCTAATGCGCTTAGCTCGCCGGTAATAAACTGGCGGCGGCGGTTATACTCGCGCTTCATCTGCTGGACATATTTTCCGCCGCTGACCAAGGCCTCGGCCGCGGCCATTTGGCTGGTAATCGAAACGCACATGATCGTATATTGATGAATTTTCGTCATCGCGGCAATAATCTCTTTTGGCCCGCAGACAAAACCTACCCGCCAGCCAGTCATCGCATAAGCCTTAGAAAATCCATTAAAATAAATTGTATTCTCCTTGGCTTTAGGCAAAGTTGGAAAAGCCACATGCGTAAAATCATAGGTTAAATCACCATAGACTTCATCGCTCAGACAGAGTATTTTATGTTTTAATAAAACTTTATTTATTTCTTCTAACTCCTTACGCCGGTACGAAACACCCGTGGGGTTAGTGGGATAATTTAAAATAACCGCTTTCACTTTTTTATCAATATGCTTTTCTAAAAGTTTAGGGGTAATTTTAAAACCGTCTTTTGAAGTGTCCAGATAAACCGGAATGCCACCGGCCAGCTCCGTAACCGGCCCGTATGAAACATAACTGGGCTGAGGAATTAAAACCTTATCCCCGGGATTAATAATTGCCCGCAGCGCAAGATCCAGCCCCTCGCTAACTCCGGCAGTAATTAATGTTTCCTCATCCGGACAATACTCCAGGTTATATTTATTTTTTAAATAGCGCTGAATGCCCAAACGTAATTTATAGAGCCCTTTATTTGAGGTGTAACTGGTAAACCCCTGCTCTAAAGAATAGATACCGGCCTCACGAATTTGCCAGGGAGTGACAAAATCCGGCTCTCCTACCCCTAAGGAGATAACCTCCTTCATCCCCAGAACCAGATCAAAAAAAGCCCGGATTCCCGAAGGCTGCATATTTTCTACTACTTTTGAAATTTTCATTCTTACCTGCATTCTACCTGCTAACTACTGCCTACTCTCTAATATGATATAGCGATCCTCTGATTCTCCGGCTTTTGTTTCAAAATCACCCCGTCTTCTTTATATTTCTTCAACAAAAAGTGCGTCGCTGTTCCGCGCACATTTTCCAGGCAGGAAAGTTTTTCCGCCACAAAATTCGAAACGGTATGCAGATTCTTGCCTTCCACCACGACTAATAAATCATAGGTGCCGCTAATCAGATAACAGCTGGTTACCTCAGGAAAGGAATAGATACGCTGGGCAATCTTCTCAAAACCCAAGTCCTTCTGCGGAATAATATTTACCTCAATTAACGCCCGCACTTCCGAATCAGAATCTTTAATCAAATCTTTATTAATTACCGCTTTATATTTTAAGATCGCCCCATCTTTTTCATACCGCTTAATCGCGTTCTTTACCTCCAGCGGTTTTCTGTGCGTCATCTTGGCAATCTCCTCTACCGTCGCCCGGCCGTCTTTCTCTAAAATTTCTAATATTTCGTCCATTCCTTCTCCTTTTTAATGAATCTGACAAATCTCGGCGCCTTTTCTTTTATGCTCCGATTTTTTATACATGCGGATTACTTTATCGACGCTTTTTTTACCGGCCGTCTGTTTTTTATGATTACAGAGTCGGTCCAAAATATCATCCAATTCATTATAAGTTATCCCCATCTCCGTTTCATCCGTCTGCCCAAACCAAAGTCCGGCTGTCGGAGGCTTGGTGATAATCCCTGGCGGTATTTTTAACTCTCGGGCCAGCTGACGCACCTGGCGTTTAAATAAATCCGCAATCGGCAGGAGATCCACTCCCCCATCGCCATATTTGGTAAAATAACCCGCCATCAGTTCGGATTTATTTCCCGTGCCGCAAACCAGGTAGTTTAATTTATTCGCGAAATAATAAAGCGTACTCATGCGCAGGCGCGGCTTAAGGTTTCCCCGCGCCAGGCTGATTGCTCCGGGCAGAACTTTTAAGAAATTATTATAAACTGCGGATAAATCCACAAGCTTCGATTTCAGCCCTAACTGATGCGCAACTAATTCTGCGTCTTTTAAATCCTGTGGATCACTATTACAGGGCATAAAAAGAACCAGTAAATTATCTCGACCCACAGCAAGCTTAGCTAACGCCGCCACAACCGCCGAATCGATGCCACCGGAAAGCCCCAAAACAATACCTTTGGCTCCGGAATCCTTAACTTTTTGCTTAATCCATGAAGTAATTTTAGCTTTCATCTTCAAATCTCTGGAAGGACTTTCCCCGTTACGAATAATTCATTTATAATAGCACAACTAGTAACCGGGTCAAGGAGATATTCCAGGACCTTTAAGGTTTGTTTTAGCGAAATTCTGGCGGGTTTACCAGGCAGGATTGGCCGGCTTAACTAAGCTCTTCCGGATGATGCTTAACCACCTTAGCCTCAACCATATAAATCACATCTTCGGCGATATTCGTCGTATGATCGCAAATCCGCTCTAAGTATCGCGCAATAAGCAATAAAGCTACGGCCCGGTCTGCGGTTTTAGGATCGCGCGCTAAATATTCATTAACCAATTCGTCTTGCACTAAATTACGTAACCGGTCCGCTTCCGCATCCGCTAAAACCACCTGCCGGGCCAACTGGGTGTCTTTTTTTACGAAAGCGTCAATCGCATCACGCACCATGTTCTGAGCAACCTGGGAAAGCTTAGGAATATCCACTAATGGTTTAAGCAATGCTTTACCCATCAGTTCTAACGATTTTTGCGAAATATCCACGGCAATATCGGCAATCCGCTCTAATTCCGCGTTAATCTTCATCCCGGTGGTAATATACCTTAAATCTTTTGCCATCGGCTGATAAAGAGCAATCAGATCAATACATTTCTCATCGATAGACAATTCCAGTTCATCAATCTGGTTATCCGTATCAATTACCTCTTGCGCCAGATATCGGTCCCGGTTTTTCAACGATTCAATGGATTTAAAAATTGACTCTTGAGCGAAAACTGCCATTCTTAAAATATCTTTATGCAGTTGCTTTAACTCTTCATCTAAGTGTCTTAACATATTGCTCCTCCTTATCTAGGGACGGTTCTCAAGCCAAAGCTAAACTGTCCCTAACCATATCGACCAGTAATATAATCTTCGGTTCTTTTATCCTTGGGGCTGGTAAAGATATCTTGAGTCCTACCAAACTCCACTAACTCACCTAAAAGCATAAAACCTGTCTCATCGGAAACCCGCGCGGCCTGCTGCATATTATGCGTGACGATGATAATTGTATAATTATTTTTCAGCTCGCGCATTAATTCTTCAATCCGGCTGGTTGCCTGCGGATCCAGCGTTGAACATGGCTCATCCATCAGTAAAATATCCGGCTTAACCGCAAGCAGCCGGGCAATACAAAGCCTCTGTTTCTGCTCCAGGGATAAAGTCAAAGCAGATTTATTAAGTTTATCTTTTAGTTCATCCCATAAAAGCACGGATTTCAAACTATCCTGGACTACCTCATCAAGCTTAAACTTAACCGGGTTTTCCGCATGCACCCGCTGGCCAAAAGCAATATTCTCATAAATCGATAAAGGAAACGGATTCGGCCGCTGAAAAACCATACCCACCTTCTTGCGTAAACTAACCAAATCCGTCTTTTCCGACAAAATATTCTCCGCGTCAATAATTACTTTTCCGCCTACCCGCACGCCTTCAATCAGGTCGTTCATCCGGTTAAACACGCGCAATAAGGTCGATTTACCGCACCCCGAAGGGCCGATCATCGCCGTAATCTGCTTCTGCGCAAAATGCGCGTTCACGTTGATCAGCGCCTGAAAATCACTATACCATAAATTTAAATTACTTACCTTAATATCCGCCATTATCCGAATTTCCCTCTAATATAGCCATCGGTGCGTTGATCATGCGGGGCAGTAAAAATTATTTCCGTTTTATCCAGCTCCACCAGTTCACCTGATAGAAAAAAAGCTGTGCGATCCCCGACTCTGGCTGCCTGCTTGACGTTATTGGTCACTAAAACCAAAGTGTAATCTTTCTTTAATTTAAGCATCGCTTCTTCAATTTTAGCGGTCGAGATCGGATCCAGACCGGAACATGGCTCATCAAATAAAATAACCTCCGGTTCCACCGCCAGGGTCCTGGCGATACAAAGGCGCTGCTGCTGGCCTCCGGATAATTTAAAAGCGGAAACATCCAGCCGGTCTTTAACCTCATCCCAGATATAAGCCTGTTTAAGCGATTGTTCCACAATGGCGGAAATTTTTTGGCGATTTTTCTCGCCATGCATTTTAACGCCATAAGCGATATTTTCAAAAATAGATAAAGGCAGCGGTAAAGGCAACGCAAAAACCATCCCCACTTTTTTACGTAAGCCCTCAACATCTAATTTTCTTATTTCAGTTTGGTCATATTCCAGCCAACCGCTCATTTTAAAACTAGGATTCAGATCATTTAAACGATTAAGCATGCGCAAAAAAGAAGTCTTTCCGCTATTAGAGGGACCAATAACGCTTAAAATCTCATTGGCCTGAATCTCAATGTTCACGCCCTTTAAAGCATGAATCTGCCCAAACCAAATATTCAAATCTTTAGCTTTAAATTTTATCACTCCCACTCCCCTTTAAATAAATCTGACAAATTTCTAAACGAATAAATTTTGCGGGTGGCTTGGGTGTTTTCGACGCGCGTTTAGCGCTAGAAAATACCCAAGACAGGCCCCGCAAAATTTAATAATTAAAATTTGTTAGAATTATTCTCCTTACCATTTTTTCTTCTTCCTAAAATTATACCGGATAATTATCGCCACCAGATTCATCATTAAAACTAAAAATAATAAAACCAACGCCGTGCCATAACGCACTTTTTCATCGACATTGGGCACTTGAGTTGAAATTACATACAAATGATAAGGCAGCGCCATCGCCTGATCAAAGATCGATTTAGGCAGCCGCGGCAGATAAAAAGCCGCCACCGTAAAAAGTATCGGGGCCGTCTCTCCGGCTGCCCGTCCCAAGCCCAGAATCGTTCCGGTCAAAATCCCCGGTATCGCGTTGGGTAAAACAATATGCCGGATGGTTTGCCACTTACTTGCCCCCAGCGAAAAACTGACTTCGCGAAATGACTGCGGAACACTTTCTAAAGCCTCACGCGAAGTAGTAATAATAATCGGTAAAATCATAATTCCTAAAGTTAAAGAACCGGATAAAATCGATGCGCCAAATTTTAAAAAAACCACAAACAGCGCCAAACCAAATAACCCATAAACTACCGAAGGCACCCCGGATAGGTTAATAATGGCCAACTTAATAATCCGGTTAAGCAGATTGTCTTTGGCATATTCGCTTAAATAAATTGCCGCCAGCAATCCTATGGGCAAAGCAAAAAATATTGCCCCAAAAACAAGATATAAAGTTCCCACAATCGCCGGAAATATCCCTCCGCTGCGCATTCCTTGCCGCGGAATATCCGACAAAAATTGCCAATTAATCGCCGGCAGGCCTTTTTGCACAATAATCACGATGATTAACCCCACCGGTAAAACAATTAAAAGCGTGGCTAAAAACAAAAAGAAGAAGGCGATTTTTTGCGATCTTTGAGTGTTACGCATTAACGATTCCTCTTATGTAAAAATAAATCCGCGGTAACATTAACCATAAAACTCATAATAAATAAAACGATACCAATAGCAAAAAGAGCAAAATAATGTTCGCTGCCGACAACCGCTTCACCCATTTCCGCGGCAATCGTGGCCGTTAAAGTGCGCACCGGCACTAGAATACTCTGAGGGATCACCGCGGCATTACCGGTAATCATCATCACCGCCATTGTCTCGCCAATCACGCGGCCGATACCCAGCATCACGGCGGCCACAATTCCTGAAGAAGCCGCCGGAAGCAAAACCCGGTAAATTGTCTGCCAATGCGTCGCTCCTAAAGCGAACGCTCCCTCTTTATAGCTTTTCGGCACCGAATATAGCGCATCCTCAGCCACAGAAACAATGGTGGGCATTGCCATAAAAGCCAGAATGATTGATCCGGATAAAGCCGTTAAACCCGTAGGTAAATGAAATGTGCTCTTAACCCAGGGGACCAGGGTCACCATACCGATAAAACCTAAAACCACGCTGGGAATAGCCGCTAATAATTCAATTCCCGCTTTTAAAATCTCTTTAATCCTCAGCGGAGCGATTTCAGCGATATAAATCGCGCAGGCTACGCCGATCGGGATAGAGATTATTGCCGCGCCCAAGGTTACCATCAGCGAACCGAAAATCAAAGGCAAAATTCCTAATTGCGCCGGCTCAGAGATAGGATACCAGCTCTTTCCAAGTATAAAATTAATCGGGCTGAGAGATTTAAATACCGCTAATCCTTCTTTAGTCAAAAATAAAAAAATAAGCGCGACAAAAAAGATAGAAGCTAACCCGCAGATCAGGATTAGCTTCTGGATAAAAAATTCTTTAAACTTTCTTAAGTTCATTTTATGATCGGGACAAAATCTGTTTTAACGACAATTTCTTGCCCTTCTTTAGACAGAATATAATCCACAAATTTCTTAATTAACTCTTGCGGCTGGCCATTGGTATATAAAAAAAGCGGCCGAGAGATCGGATACTTCCCGCTGATCACATTATCAATATTAGGATTAACATACGCGGATTTTTCATTTTGGGCAACATCGATATGTTTTTGCTTGCTGCTAATATACCCCATGCCATAATAACCAATCGCCGAGGGATTGCCCGCTACCTCATCAGCAATCGCCTGCGAAGAAGATAATAACAAAGCTCCCGGAGCAAATTCTTCTTTGCTATTCGGATCTAATTTTCTTAATACATGTTCTTTAAAATAAACGTGGGTTCCGGAATTAACTTCTCGCGAAAGAACCACAATTTTCTGGTTGCTACCTCCAACCGCTTTCCAATTAGAGATCTTTCCGGTGAAAATTCCGGCCAGTTGATCAAGCGTAAGCTTGCTTACCGGATTAGCCGGATTAACTACTACCGCTAAACCATCCAAAGCTACTTTTATCTCAAAGGGGTTAATGCCTTTTTGTTTAGCCAAAGCAACCTCTTTGTCTTTAATGTTTCTTGAGCTCATGGCGATATCACAGGTACCGCTAATTAAACTGGACAGTCCGGTTCCGGAACCGCCGCCGGTAACCGCCACAAAATCCCCGCTGTTTTCTTCCATATATTTCTCTGCCCAGGCCTGGCCGAGATTAACCATGGTATCTGAGCCTTTAATCTGAATGGAATTTTTATCATTCCCCGCAAACGCCGAAACCGTAAACAAAACCCCCGCTAAAACTAATAATATTTTTCTAAACATTTTATCCTCCGTATTTTAGATAATTATATATTACCGATATTATAACTATGTTAGCTCCATGTTAAATCTATGTAAAATTAAAACGCTAACTTTAGCTTGGTTCCTAATACATTTATCTCTGTCCATTTTGCGCTCTTTGAACTTTGCAGCATATAATAAATTTCCGCCTTTAGATTCTTAGTCAGCGACATCCCTAACCCGGCAGAAAACCGATTGGTGTTTAATCTTTGGCCGTCATCCATAAGAATAAATATTTCATCCGATAGATACGGCTGAATTTCGAATTTTGTAAACTTCCAAGGAGCTTTAATGGAAATTTTATTGCGGTATCTCCAGGTATCATCCTTATAGTCAAAATGATTATACTCAAGGCGAGAGCGATCATCAAATTTGAATCCCGCCAATTCCCATAATAAAGTAGCCGTAATATAGGGCTCATTCTCTACTAAAAACTTGCCCTTAGATTTTGAAAGCACATGGCGATATCCTCCACCAACATTCAAATATTTCTGTAAGTTGTAAAAAAAACCTACATCGTAATGTTGGTAATAAAACTCTTTCGCGCTCCCTCCCCAGCGAAATTCCTCTTCAAAGGCTATTTTAGCGTCTTTATTTATTTTGAATTCTTCGGTATCAGTATTCCAAACCTGAAAATCATTATCCTTATAAGCATAGGCATTAACTGCCGCAAACAAAACTGCCCCCATCACAACCAAAGCGATTCTCTTCATCTTTTCTCCTTTTAAATAACCGGTTATTTTTAAATTCTGTCAAAATACAGAATATTCCCAATAATACTAACTCGCTAAACATTCCACCTCCTCTCTTTTTAACTCTAAACAGAGTATAAGAGAAAGGGGTTAAATCCGCTTCAAGGAGAGATAAAATGTAAGTAAAATTTTATTTGGGGAGTGTAAACCAAAATTTAGAACCTAACCCTTCGGTGCTCTCCACTCCGACATTACCGCTATGGAGTTCAATAATATGTTTAACAATGGAAAGCCCCAGTCCGGTACCCCCCAGTTCGCGCGAGCGCGCTTTATCCACACGGTAGAAACGTTCAAAAATACGGGGAATATCTTTTGCCGGAATTCCGGAACCGGAATCTTCGATCGTAATTTTTATCTTGTCCATAAACTGCTCAGCGTAAATACGCACAAAACCATTCTCGTTATTATATTTAACCGCGTTATGGATGAGGTTAGTAAATACCTGTTCAATTTTACCCGGATCAACCAGAACTGCAAGATCAACCGGCAAATCCGATTTAATTTCTATGCCTTTTTTCTTAATCTGAGATTTAAACCCTAAGAGGACCTCCTCAACTAACCCGGACAATTTAACCTTATTTTTATTCAAAACCATCGTTTCTGATTCAAGATACGAAAGCTCAAGCAGATCGTCAATCAGCGCGTTTAATCTATCCACGTGGTTATTGACGATTTTAAGAAAATTAATACTATTGTCCTTATCCTCTAACGCGCCTTCCAGTAAAGTTTCCACAAAACCTTTGATCGATGTCAACGGCGTCTTTAATTCATGTGAAACATTGGCGACGAAATCCCGGCGCATCGTCTCTAAATGTTTAACCTGGGTCATATCATGGATTACCGCCACCGCTCCAGTTACTTTATCATTCTCAAAAACGGGTGAAACATTCACTTGCACTATTTTTCGCTCCGCTAGAACTAAAGTTACCTCTTTGGAAATAAATTTAGCATTCTTTAATACGCTGTTGATTAAACCGGAAATATCTGAGTTGCGAATCCCTTCTAAAAGAAACCGGCCTTGCGTGCCAGCGATGGTAACATTAAATAATCCTTCAATCGCGTGATTTATCGAAATTATCTTTTCATTGCTATCTGTAACAATAACCCCCTCCACCATGCTATTAAAAATCACTTCCAAATGTTGGCTCTTGGTAGCAATTTCACGGATCTTTTCCTCGATCTCTTGGGCCATCTTGTTCAAAGTAAGCGCGAGCTGGCCGATCTCATCTGAGGAACTATGGAAAATTCTGCGCGTGAAATCTCCTTGCGCGAATCTCGAAGAAACATGAATTATACGGTTGATCGGATTAACTATCGTTTTAGCTAAAACCGAACCCAACAAAAAAGCCAAGCCCAGAGTGAAGAACAAGCTGACGATAATCGTTTTCCTTACGGCAAATAAATCTTTTTGCACACTGGCCAAAGGAAGGGCTAGCCTTAGTACTCCGATATTCTGATTATTTTGCTTTATCGGCAGGGCAATATAAAGCATCTCTATTTGTAATGTCGTAGAATAACGGATCTCTTGGCCTAACCCGTTGTTTAAAGCCTGATAAACTTCAGGCCGATTGAAATGATTTTCCAATTTAGCGGTTTCTTGCGGATTTCTTTCTGAATCCGCTAAAACTTTACCCTTCAAATCAATTACCGTAATCCGCGACTTTACCAAAGACCCTGAATCTTGGATTAATTTATCAAGGCGCTCTTGATCAAGCAGGCTTGGAAAATTAGCAGAAATGCTGCTTTCAATAAGGCGGGCTTCATTAGTTAAAGCGGCTTTAATCTCAACCAGCGACTTTTCTTCAAGTTTTTTATCCAGGAAAAAAGCGATAAAACCTAAAGATAACAAAATCAGAATAAAATAAGATGCAATAAGCTTAAACTTAAAACTAATTCTCATTATTATTTTGATTTAATTGCTAAGACCTTAATAAAATCAGCGCAATCTTCTATTTTATCAGTTACTCCCTCTAAATATTCAGCCAATTGATAAGTAAGCAGCAAGCTAACCGAATCAAGTTTAGCGTGAATAATCGATCCGATCATTGCCTTTTTCTGGTCATCCGCTTCATGTTCTAAAAGGTCAATCTCTGCGCTCAGAGATATGGCATTCTTCAGCTCATTCTTGGTCAATGCCACTATCGCTTCCTGCAATTTAGAAATCGAGTTTACAATCAGATCCGTGCCTAAAGAAATATTTTTTAGAACATTTTCCGGAAGTTTTTGCTCAATAAAACCCAAAAGCCTCGCGGCGCCATTGGTCCAATCGGCGATTTTATCCAAAGTCTTGACAAAATGCATCAGGTCCTCTCTATCCGGAGGAAGCAGCATGCCTTCGGAAAGCTCATTAATCATTTTAGAACGCAAAATGTCCGCCTGGTGCTCACTCTCTCTAACATTTTCAATCGCCTGATTCTTAGCTTCGACATCATTCTGGATAAAAGCCTTAACCGCGGCGGAAAAATATGCTACCGTCTTATAAGTCTCCTCGACATGTTTCTTAGAATCCAGCAAAATAGATTGCTCTTCAGCCATGCCTAACCACCCTAAAATATTTCTGGTTTCTTTCATTGCTTGCCCCCCTTATTTTAAATTTTTACAAAAAGTTTGATCCCCTTAAGCACAACCAAGCTTATGATTCCGGAAATAAAAGGCGTAGCTAACCAGCAAAGAACCATATCTTTCATAATCCGGAAATTAAGTACGCGCACCCCTCTGACTAAACCCACGCCGCAGATCGCACCCACGATAGAATGGCTGGTAGAAACCGGTATGCCAAAAAGAGTATAAATATGCACATTTACCGCGCTGGCCAATTGAGCAGAAAGCGCCATAATCGGAAGCAGGCGGGTAATCTCTGAGCCAATCGTTTCGATAACCTTATACCCCCAGGTCATAATCCCAAGAATTATGGCTAAACCTCCGAAGATGACGCTCATTTTTGGAGTAAGCACGCCAACTCCGGCGATAACCCCGGTAGCATTAGCCACATCATTGGCGCCCCAGGTATAGGCGACATAACATCCACTGGCGATAACCAAGAAAAATACAATCGGTTTTATAAGCTTACGCGGGATAAAACGATAAAATAAATTCTGCAGCAGCTTAAAAAAGATATAACCCAGGATTGCCGCGCCAATCGGAGTAAAAATCCAACAAATAAATATATCCAGCAGCATCTTCCATTTAACCGGAGCGCCAATGGCTAAACCTGCCCCGGCAACTGCTCCGACTATTGAATGGCTGGTAGAAATAGGCATCTTCCAATAAGTCGCTAAAACCACCCAGGCGCAGGCAGCAAATGACGCAACCAAAGCCACATACATGGCAACCTGCTTATCTAACTGGTCTAAAGGCACGATCCCCTTGCCGATAGTTTTAGTAACATACGCTCCTTGCAAATAAGCGCCCAGGAAACCAAAAACCATAATCAGTAATATGGCCTGCTTTAAAGTAAGTACCTTTGAACCAACGGCTGTACCAAGGGAGTTTGCCGCGTCATTAGCGCCGATCGACCAGCCAACCGCTACTCCCATGATGAGAATTAAAAAAATAAATACTAACACTTTTAAACTACTCCTATTCTACTTGAAATCGATAACCATAATTCTTAACTGTGACAATCATTTTAGCCGCGGACTTTAACTTCTTACGTAATGTCCGAATATGCACATCTACGGTACGCGTCTGAATTTCCATGGCATGGTCATAACCCCAAATCGTATCTAATAAATAATCCCGCGATAAAACCCTGCCCTTGGCTTTCAGTAAGGTTTTAAGTAATTCAAATTCCTTAGAGGTAAGCTCGATTAGCTTATTCTTAATTTCTACCGAGATCTTGGCAAAATCTATTTTTAAATCTCCGGCTTGAAATACCTCCGGAAGCTTTTCTTTTTCCGTTGACCGGCGCAGAACCGCTTTGATCCGGGCAATTAGTTCGCGCGGACTAAATGGCTTAGTAATATAATCATCTGCCCCTAATTCTAAACCCACTATTTTATCCGATTCCTGGCTTTTAGCGGTAAGCATAATTATCGGGATGGAACCGGTTTTAGTTTCTTTTTTTAGGGCCTTGCAAACTTCTAAACCATCTATTCCCGGAAGCATTAAATCCAACAAAATAAGATCGGGATGCTCACGCAGCGCTAAATCTATGGCATCCTCCCCATCCCGGGCATCCATAACCCTAAAACCTTCCTTCTTAAGGTTATAATCAAGCATCTTAATAATATCTTTTTCATCTTCAATAATTAATATTTTTTCTTTCATTTTTTGATTTCCTTGCCTTTGCACATATTTACGCAGACCCCGCAAACAAACTGCTCCACCTGGCGCTGGCTTTGAAAGCTTTTAAGTTTTTCAAAACACTTGCGATGATTAAAATCCACCGGGCCATCCTGAATCGCCCCTGCCGGACACATTTTAACACAAAGCCGGCAATCCCCGCAATCTTTTCTACTAGGCTTATCAATCGAAAGCGGCATATCCGTTAGGATAGAAACCAGGCGGAATTGACTGCCCAGTTCTGCATTCACCAGAAGATTATTTCTGCCGATCCAGCCTAATCCGGCTAAAACCCCCAATCTGCGGTGCGAAAGATGTGCGGTATTTTTTTCCCAATCAATAATCTGCGTCGCCGGAATCGCCAAAGCCGCATAACCTTTCTTCTGGATGATGTTCCCCAATTTCAAAGCCGCCTGATCCAAAAATGAATTTATTATTTTATAATGATGAAAATAGAGCTTCGTCGGCTTCTCCTCCATCTCCGAAAGAATAGCTTGCGACAACCTCAAACCCAAGCAAATCGCTTTATCTAAATTCTGCAAAGTCTTAGGAGAAATCTGAAATTCGTTCTTTATTTCGCTAATATCCGCCACCCCAAAAAGATCCAACCCCTCTTTAAGGCATATTTTTTTTAAAGCTAAATAATTCTTTTTTTTATCCATCTTAACTAGGAAACTGTTTCGCTTTTAAATTTTCTTAAGTAAACCATCAAAAGAGAGATGGCCACCGGGGTTACTCCTGAGATGCGTGATGCCTGGCCTAGATTAAGCGGCTTAAATTTAGCCAGTTTTTCTCGAATCTCCCGGGATATTCCGGATAAGCTGCTGTAATCAAAATCCAGCGGTAATCTGATCTTTTCCAAATGCTTAAAACGCTCCACATCCTTAAACTGCCTTTGGATAAATCCGGCATATTTTACCGCGATCGCCGCCTGCTGCCAAGCAGATTCGCTAATCCCCGGCTTTAATTTATGCAGTAGATTTAAATCCTGAATGCCGATTTCCGGACGCTTTAATAGTTCCTCCAAAGTAACCACTCTTTTAAGCGGCGCGCAATGAAGCCGAGCCAATTTTGCATTCACCGGTTTTGTCGGATATAGATGTGTTTTTTTCAAAAAAATTAAGCCCGCTTTAATGCCTTTTATCTTTTTCTCGGTTCTCTGATAATCCTTCCGGCTGACTAACCCTAAATCAAAACCCATTTTCGCTAAACGTAAATCCGCGTTGTCTTCGCGAATAATCAAGCGATATTCTACGCGCGAGGTAAACATGCGATACGGCTCAAGCGTCCCTTTCGTCGTCAAATCATCAATTAATACACCAATATAGCTAGAGGCGCGATCCAAAATAAAAGGCTCTTGATGTTTTACCCGCAAAGCCGCATTAATTCCGGCCACTAAACCCTGAGCCGCGGCCTCTTCGTAACCAGTAGTCCCATTAATCTGGCCGGCTAAATAAAGGTTCTTAATCAGTTTAGTTTCTAAAGTTGGAAAAAGCTGGGTCGGCTCAACTACCAGATGTTCAATTCCATAACCAAAACGCATCACCTTAGCTTTTTCCAGTCCAGCGATAGAATGTAATATTTCAAGCTGCACGTCTTCCGGCAGGCTGGTGGAGACGCCATTTAAATAAATATCATTAACCCCCGCGCCTTCCGGTTCCAAAAACACCTGATGCCGTTCTTTATCCGCGAATTTAACAATTTTATCCTCAATCGACGGGCAATACCGCACTCCGGTGGCTTTAATGATGCCGGAATATAACGGAGAGCGGTTCAGGTTGTTGCAAATAATCTGGTGCGTTTCTTTATTGGTATAAGTTATATAGCAAGGAACTTGTTTGCATTTTATATTTTTAGTAGAGAACGAAAACGGTCTGGGGATTAAATCGCCGTCTTGGCGGATAAGATTAAGGTAGTTGACGGAATTTTTATCTAAGCGCGGGCAGGTGCCGGTTTTAAAACGCAAAATGTTAAAACCTAATTCTTTTAAATTATCCGCTAGCTGTCGGCAGGCGGGCTCATTAATTCTGCCGCCGCTAAAATGTTTTAACCCCACATGAATCAGGCCGTCCAAAAATGTCCCCGGACAAATAATCACGCACTGAGCGTTAATTTCGCCGTGTTGCGTAACTACTCCGGAAACCCTTCCGGCGTTAACAATTAATTTATCTGCCTCTGCTTCTTTAATTACCAAATTCTTCTGATGCAAAAGCCGCTTACGCATATAAAGGCTGTATTTACGCATATCAATCTGCGCCCGTGATGACTGCACCGCCGCGCCGCGGGAAGAATTAAGAATGCGAAATTGTATCGCGCAGGCATCCGCCGCCACCCCCATTGCTCCGCCTAAAGCGTCGAGGTCTTTTACTAATTGCCCTTTGCCTACCCCGCCAATCGCCGGATTACAGCTCATCCTGCCGATGGAATTAATATCCAAAGTAAGCATCAGGGTTTTTACACCCAACCGGGCGCACGCCAGGCCTGCTTCAATGCCGGCATGCCCGGCACCAATAACAATCACATCAAAATTATTCATGGGGAATAATTGGGGACAGCCATTTTTAAGAACTTTTAAATTCGTAAAAAATGGCTGTCCCCAATTTGAAAGTTAACACTTAGAATAACCGCAACCGTGGCACTTGACGCAACCTTCCTCGTGGCGCAGGGCGCCTCCGCAATCAGGGCACATTCCCACAATATTAACCTGCTCATCAAGATCCGTGGATTGCAGCTGGTCGTCATGGGAATGCTTCATGGGGATGGTCATTGATTCTGCGGCAGCCATCGCCGGGGTTTGCACGTTGATTAATCTGCGCTCTACCACCCGGGCAATCGCATCCGCGCAAGAAAATATCCTTTGGCCCTTTTCCCAGGAAGGAGAAGGACAGCGGATATTACGCAGCTGTTCAATAATCGATTTTACCTCGATGTTGGCGCGAAAAGCTAAAGAAACCAAACGTCCCGTGGCCTCCAATTGGCTCGCCGCGCAACCACCAGCCTTGCCCATCTGAGTAAATAACTCAAATGGTTTACCATCTTCATCAATATTTATCGTTACATAAAGATTGCCACAGCCAGTAGAGACCTTCGTTGTCGTGCCGATAATTACTTCCGGCCGGGGACGCGGAGCGATCTCTTTTTTTGTCTCATAGGTACTTTTAGCCTCCGGCTTCTCTTTAGGTTTGCCGACATTTAAGACCTGCTCTTCACGGCTGCGATCGCGATAAATCGTGATCCCTTTACAGTTTGAATCAAAAGCCAAAAGATAAGACCTGCGCACCTCTTCAATGGTTGACTCATGCGGAAAGTTAATCGTCTTACTGGTGGCATTATGCACATATTTCTGAAAAGCCGCCTGCATGCGCACATGCCATTCCGGCGCGATATCATGCGAAGTAACAAAAATCCGGCGCACATCTTCAGGGATTTCTTTAATCTCCTTAATCGAAGCGTTCTCGGCGATCTTTTCCATTAATTGACGGCTGTAAAATCCTCTTTCACGGGCCACCTGCTCAAATAAAGGCTCTACTTCCACTAATTTATCATTATCCATAACATTGCGATAATACGATAGCGCAAACAAAGGCTCAATTCCCGATGAACAAGGCCCGGCAATAATGCTAATTGTTCCGGTAGGAGCAATGGTGGTCAAAGTCGCATTGCGCATTCTGGTAGTTCCGTCTTTACGGTCATAAATACTACCCTTAAAAGCCGGAAACACCCCCTTAGCCTTCCCCAGCTCTAAAGATTTTTTATTCGCCTGCTCAAGGATAAAGGACATTATTTTTTCCGCCAGTGCTACCGCCGCGTCGCTATTATAAGGAATATTCAAGCGAATTAACAAGCTGGCCCAGCCCATCACCCCCAGGCCGATTTTACGGGTAGCCTTGGTCGCTTTCTCAATCTCCGGAAGCGGAAATTTATTTACATCAATTAAATTATCCAGAAAATGTACCGCCAAGCCCGTTACTTCGCCTAGCCTAACCCAATCAATTTCACAATGCGACCCGGACCTCTTGCACATCTGGTCTAAATTTATCGAACCCAAATCGCAAGACTCATAAGGCAATAACGGCTGTTCGCCGCAATCGAGTGAAATAAACCCATTTGAAATAAAGGTTAAGGTTTGCGGCTCAGTAAGATCGTATACCTCTTCTTCTCCAAGATATTCGACATTTTCTACCGTATCAACAAATTCAGAGTGATAAAAACCATGCTTTCCTAATATTCCTAACTTTTCTTTATGTTTATTCCCCAGAAAACCGATCTTCTTAACAAATCTGTTTATATTATCTCTGCTTATATGCAATTCATAACACAGCCCATCCAAAAGATATTTTTTTTCTTCCCCCTTTGAATTAGTATATAAGAAGCCTTCCCTTTCTTGACGGCTCCGATCATAAATTCTTGAAAGTATCCCCAGGTTCAAAAGAAGAAGCTGTGCTCCTTTAAGCAGGTTACGAGATTTAGAGGTTAGGCGTATATAAACCGTACCATTTGACTCATTTATACCCACCGTGCCGTCGGCAGTAAATAAACCCTGTAAAAAACCGGTTACTGCTTCAAAAGTTGCAGTATAAATCAACTCCGGCACCTCTTTCTCTTCAGCCTTGCAAGCTTTTACTCCCAACTGTTTAAAAAATTCCACAAAGTATTTGCTATGATATGAAAGATGAAATACATTATTTTCTCTTACTGTCTCCTTAATCTCCTGTCCATAGAAACCATTAAGAACGGGTTTCATAAATTCAAGAATAGCTTTATCTTTTTGGCTAAATGTAAAACCTGCGCGGCAATTTTCATCACCGTCCCTTAACCAACCATCGCCAACAAGCACCCCTAACACCTGTCCAAGTTCCTTAGACCACCTTTTAGGCAAATTTAATTTATCGATCCTGCCATTCTCCCCCCGATATTCATTCCGAATTTCAAAGGGTAGAGTATTATCGGAATTAAAAGGAATCTCCTGTGGTTGAACAATAACCTTTTCTTTAGACAAATTTAAATCCTGGACCTTTACCCAGCCATGCGGAGTCATCAACTGGTGATCTGCGGTAGCAACTAATTCGAATCCGGATTTTGTCGTAACCTTGAAAACCGGCTTAGTGCCTGTTTTAAAAGCAGCGGAAATAATATTTCGCGAAAGAGCCAATTTCGCTTCTGTAGCGATAACCCCGCCTTCTTGCTTCCCATAAAGTATTTCCCCTACTCTATCATCGGTAAATATAGCTATACCGCCAACACTATAATTCTTAACTAGATCCCTCATTCTCATTAAACCTTTTTCAGTAGAAATAAAGGTGCCGCCTGCGACGCAAGGATTAGTGCTTTCGATCATTCCCAATTTCGGGGTAGGATTATATTGATTAATCCGATCAATAAAAATAATTCCGGGTTCGCCATTTTTATGCGCTTGTTTTACAATTAAATCAAAAACTTCTTTGCTGCTAATTTTCTGCACGGGCTTATGCGAATGCGGATCAATTAAATCATAATCTTCACCGCGAGCCAGCCGGCGCATAAACTCATCGGTAATCGCGACGGAGATATTAAAATTAGTAATGTGATTATTATTTTCCTTACAGCAGATAAACTCCATAATATCCGGATGGTCCACGCGCAAAATCCCCATATTTGCTCCCCGCCGTGTGCCTCCCTGCTTCACCGCTTCGGTTGCGGCATCATAAACGCGCATAAATGAAATCGGCCCGCTAGCTACCCCGCCGGTAGTTTTAACTACCGCGTTCTTCGGGCGCAGGCGCGAAAAATTAAATCCTGTGCCGCCGCCGGATTTATGAATCAGGCTGGTGATCTTTAAAGTTTCAAAAATTGATTCCATGGAATCTTCAATCGGAAGCGTAAAACATGCGGAAAGCTGCCCTAACTCTTTACCCGCATTCATTAAGCAGGGAGAATTCGGCAGGAATTCCAAATTAGCCATCATCTTAAAAAACTCATCCTGCAGCAACTTAATATTTTCATCACTTAAGCCATACTGCTTATCCGCAATCGCAATCGCGCCAGCCACCCGCGTAAACATTTGTTCCGGTGTTTCAATCAGCCGGCCCTCCTGGTCCTTGCGTAGATACCTGCGTTCCAGAACCTTGATGGCGTTAGGAGTTAACTTTAATTCCATTTTTCACCTCGATTAATTTGGAAGATTAATTGAAAATTACAAAGCACTATAACAAAACCGCCAACGGTTGTCAATAAAAATTTACAAGATATGGGGTAAATTTTTTAACAATATACAATAGGTTGTAGCAAGAGCTTATCCGCCGGTAAATGGCTTGCAGGACTCCCGGATAATTAATTCTGCGGGAAGCAAAATCTTTTTTATGGATTTTTTACTTAAACCAATCAAGCGATTTAATTCTTTAACACTTTCTTCAGCCATCCGGATTAAAGGCTGGCGTACCGTAGTCAACCCCACCGGGCCATAAAGCCCGGAAGGATTATCATCAAAACCCACAATCGATAAATCATTCGGAATATGTTTGCCCAGTTCGCGCGCCACCGCCATTACCTCTAAGGCCATCGCATCCGAAGCCACAAAAACCGCCGTGGCCGGATCCGCCGCTTTAATTAATTTCTCCGCCGCGCTTCTGGCCGCGCCTCGAGAATAATCAGTTTTGAATATGTACTCTTGTCTGAGCGGAATGCTATTTTTCTCCAGTGCACGCTTGTACCCCTCCAGGCGCTTCGCCGCGGCCTGCGTCATCAAATCACCGGTAATATGCGCGATTTTTTTATGGCCTAATTCAATCAGATAATTCACCGCGTTTTCCGCGCCTCCGGCATTATCAATGGCAATACAAGAAACATCCAGATCATCCACATAATAATTAATTACGACGCTCGGTATGCCTTTGGCTAAACTATCCTCTAATTGCGCGCGATTACCGATAATATCCGAAAAAATCACTCCCTCTACTCCGCGTAAAGATAATGGAGTGCGCGCATCAGTCAAATGCAAAAGGAGATCCAGTTTTAAGACTTCACACATTGTACCTACGCCGCGGATAAGTTCCAGGGCGTAAAATGAATAAAACACCCCTTCATAGCGCGGGATAACCAAGGCCACCACATTACTTTTACCGGTAGCCAGACGCTGGGCAAAAATAGAAGGCTGAAATTTTAATTCTTTAACGGCGTTGTTTACCTTAATGCGGTTAGCTTCTTTGACGCTGCCAATTTTATTAATTACGCGCGAAACGGTAGTAATAGAAACACCACTGGCCCGGGCAACATCATCGATAGAAATACTGCTGGAGGGAAGCTTTTTGGTGCGTGTCATTATATTCTAAAAAAAACAGAAGTTTTAAAGTACTTAATTTATTTAATACTATCGCCGATTTTAAGCGGCGTATTCATTGTCTTGATATCACAGGCAGAGATATTGTCTCGAGATTGAATTACCGCGAGAGAACCGATAGATTTACCTTCACGGTAAACATTAAATGTATCTCCCTGCTTAACCCCGGAAGACGCGCCTAAATCGATAACCACAAAGTTATTATCCGGATTCACCGCCAAGATCTTACCGGAAAATACCGGTGCACCAGCCGTCAAGGGCCCTTCACTTCCGCCGGAGTTTGTTGAGCGCACAACTATCTCCGGCAACTCCACTGACTCCCTCGGTTTATTCTCTAAGGCCGCAGAAGGCTTGCCGCTTTTAATTGCATCTAACTCATCCTTAAGAGAGTTAATCTGAGATATTCTATCAGTAAGCATCGTCTCCATCTCGTTTAAACGCTTCTCTACTGTGTCTTTACCAATAGTCAGATCCTGAAGCTTACGGTCCAAAGCTGATTTATGACTGCTTAAGCTCTCCAGCTGCCGGATCAACACGGCATTCTCATTTTTAATCGCTTTAAAACTATCCTGAATCTTTACCTTATCATTTCTTTCCCGGACCACTTCTTGAGAGATGCTGTCTAAGAGCTTCTGATTATAATCTAACTGCCTTATAAGATCCTGCTTTTCATTGCGTAAGCTATTCACATCCAGCTGCAAGGAGCTTTTATCTCTTTGCAAGGATTCATTGCTGATTTGTAAATTTCTTAATTCAACGCGGATCGAAGATAATTGCATCTCTAAATCAGTTTTCGCCTTAAGTATCGCCCCCCAATAAGCATCCGTATTCTGCAAAACAATTTCCTGCTGGGCCGCGGGCTGTTGGCGCTGGCTCTTTAACTTTTCAATTAACTCATCCCTGGCTTTGCTTGCCAATTCAAACTTATTCTGCAAATCACTCAAATCCTGAGCGGCTTTATCCCGCTCCGCCCGCAAAGAATTAATTTTATCATTATTACTGTTTAATTCTTTCTCCTGCTGATTAATCTTGTTCGTCAAAAGGGCATTTTCGCTTTTTAAATCTTTACGCTCCCGAATCAACAGTTGTTGAGTGCTCGTTGCCTGCAAAAAAAGAAAAAGACAGATCACGGAAAACCCGATTAAACCAATAATAATAAATTTTATCTTCTGTTCCATAAACCCCCCTTATTATGGCTTATAATTGAGCGAATACTCTCTCTAAAACCAGGCTCGCCGCCCCCATCGCTACAGCGTTCTCTCTTAACTGAGAATAAACGATTTTTATTTCCGCGGTGGCTTCGCGAAAAGCCCAATCCATAACCGTGGATCTTACTTTATTTAAAAAACCGTCACCGGCTTCTTCAAACCCACCGCCGATTACGACCACTTGCGGATTAAGTAAATTTACTAAATAAGCAATCTTAATCCCTAATCTTTTCGCCGCGCCCTCTAAAACAATATTCGCGGTTTGATCTTTAGCGCGCGAGGCAACAAAAACAGTTTTTAAATCTATGCTTTCCGTCTTGGTTTGAGTAACTTTAAAAAAATCCTCGGCCCTGTCCTTATCTTGGGTTAAACGTAATTTCAAATCATCAACAATCCCCAAATCCATCTCCCAGCGCTTCACAAAACAAGGATTTCCGGTTGCGCAGCTAAAAAGATCCTGCTCTTTATAATTATAGACAGATAATTCACCGGCATACCCTAAAGAACCGCGGTAAACCTCACCGTTAATCATAATGCCGCAGCCTACTCCAGAAAACAGATAAAGAACATTTTTATAACCACCGGCTAAGTCCAGCCAATGCTCTCCAAAACAAGCGCTAGTTGCGTCATTCTCAATTAAGGCGGGTAAATTAAACTCTTTTTCCATTAATCCTTTTAAGGGAAGGTCTACTGAAGCATAAGTGTAATAATGATCCATTTTCTGCGGCCAATGGATCGAGCCGTCTTTTTTATTAATTAACCCGGCAATACCCACGCCGATACCTTTTATACTTTCCACATAACCTTTAGAGCGCCTTAAAATCTCGCGCACAATTTCCACCAGGCATTCGGAAACTTCTTTGACGGATGCTTGCGGCCGGATTACCTGAGTCTTGGTAATAATATTTCCTTTTAAATCCACCAGCAGGCCAACCATATTCATCAGGTTTAATCCCACGCCGATCGCGCATCCGGCGCGCGGATTTAAATCCAGCAATATTGGCCGGCGCCCGCCTTCAGATACATCCAGCTCTTTTTCATAAACCAGGTTACGCTTAATAAAATCATCCACATAGTTAGAGATGGTTACCACATTGGTTTCCATCTTCTGTGAAATATCCGACCGGCTTATTGGCCCAAGTTTTCTAAGTATATCCAGTATTTCAACATTACGTTTTTCTTTTTCGCTAAATACTTCTTTTTGTAAATCTAAAACGTGCATCAGTTATAATTGCCTTTCTTAACAAAGTGAGTATAATTTCTTAAGTTAATTTACTACTAAAAATGACTTAAGTCAAGTATTTTTAAAGGGAAAGGGAAATACGGACAGCGGGATTAAAAATTAATACACATCCACCATGATAAAGGAATGGCCGATAATTCCGGAGGGAGAAACGATGACCAAATTTAGCTCTTTTGTTCCCGGATCAGAATATGCGCTGTCAAAACCAGGATGAGACACATCCGGGACAACCGGCCCCAAATTGCCTGACCAAAGATACTGCAACTCCACCTGGTTACAGCCGCTTTCCGGCAAATTAACCAGGGATGAAACAATCACCTTCTGGTTTTTCTCCAAAATATAATAATCGCTTGCCAACTCAGTTTGCGAAATCTCTAAAGCGCGGCTGGTATCTTTTAAAGAAAGATCTAAATACGTTTTTAGGTTATAACTTAAAGGCTTATTCTCCTGGATCTCTTTAATCCTTTCTTTGGTTTGCGCCACCATCGAGCTTTGAGCATCTCCGGAGTTTTTAATCACCGCGTTATAATAATCCTTGGCCTTAACTAAATCCCCTTCCCACTGGGAAAGTAAACCCGACTGATAAAAACTAGAAATAACATGAGGAGTGACTGGTAATTTAATCATCAACTTCTCAAAATAACTTTTGGCTTCCTTAATATCCGCTAAAGCGTACGCATCAATCATGGCAATTTTATAAACTGCTTCATCAAAATGCTTTGTATCCGCATAGAGCTGAACCAATTCTAAATAATGTTCCCTGGCTTTTTGATACTCCTTCATTTTCTCTAAGTTAAATGCGCGCATATAGATTTGTTCCTGGCTAAAAGCATTTTTCTGGCCTGATGCGTCTATTTTTGTATAAATTTTCTCGGCATAAGCCATATCATGCAGGCTGTTTGGCCTATAAGTAAACATATCCGCGATCTCAAACAACTCCTGAATAAATTTATCCGGCGTAAAGCTCTTGGCTGACTGCTCGATATAAATATCATAAACAGTTTGCGCCAGCTCCAGGTTCTTCTCCTTATAAAATCCCGCGGCGATATCTTTAAGCTCAAAAGCAGTCGTTTTCTCATCCACCAGTTTATTCACGTAAAGCTTATAAAGCTCCCGGGCTTTTAACTTTTCTCCGCTTGACAAAAGTACATCGGCAATATTCTTAATCAATGCGGCATCCTGGCATGCTCCGGCGTAAGCGGTTACCTCAGTGAGTAAATCAATTAAAGCTTGCTCGAAAAAAGCATCTTGCTGTCCGCGATGAAATTGCCAAAGCAAAAGTTCCGTCTTTACGCGCCAACAATTACCGGCCGGAGTTTTAGAAATAACCTCTGCCGCATTCTGGACGATTTGGCCGCGGTATTCATTCCCCTGGTTAAAATACTCATCCCATAATTGTTTTTCTTCCAGATAATTAAGCTGGCTATAACGGCTGAGCGCTTTGTAATAATTAATGCAGGCTTTATTAAGCGGGCCTTCGATCTTATAATTATTCAGGAAATCTATAAATTCCGCGTACTGGTTCTCTTTAAAATATTTTATTTTGTCATTTTCAAGATTGCCGCATTTAGCGCAGCAAGGATCATCCTGGGTCTTTTTTTGAATATCAACCGGCTGGGAAAAAACAGGCGCGTACAAAAAAACACTCAAAACAAATACGATAAATACTAACTTTGCCTTCATTATCCACTCCCTCCCCAAACTCCTGCTAAATCTTCTTGCCGCGGGTTTTTATCAAAACCGGATGCTTCCAGAATTCTCTGATAACATAATACGCCTTGCGCGGTATACGCTTATTTAAGCCATTCTCCAGCTCCGGGCTTAAAGCCACCAGGCCAAACCACTCCTCATCCATATTCTTATTTGCGGCCGCGCGGATATCAAAATAATAACTGCCGTTAGACCAGCCGTTTTGAGTATCATGAACACTCCAAAACTCCGGGTTATCGGAATTATGTTTCCACCACTCATCCGTCCACTCAAAAACCGTCCCGCCGATACAATTTCCTTCGCCAATCTTATTATTCGCCAAATTCAGATAAATCTGATTCCATTGTGATTGCAAAAAGAAGGCCTGCATATCCTGGTCCTCTCTCTTAAGATACGCGTCATAGCTGTCAGCGCCGAATTCCGCTAAAAGCACCGGCTTATTAAATGTCATTTTTAAAGATTTAAAAAGATTGCCGAAAGTTTTTCCCCGGTAAATAATGCAAGCCACAAAATCTACATCCTGGCAATACTGATTGGCGAACTCCAATCCCACCAGTTCCCCATTACCCAAACCCACCGGATGCAAAGCATCAACTTTATGTATCTCTTGCGACAAATCATTAACAAAGGAATAATAAATCTTTGCCCGCATCGCTTTTTGTTTTTGCGGATCCGGCTCTTTATCAATCTCTTCATTGCTCCAGGGATTTACCAGCCCCAGGCAAGAATAATTATTTTCATTGCCTAAAATCCATCCCAAGATACCCGGCTCATCTTTATACAGATTCACCATCTCCAAGACTTCCTTCTTTACTTTATTTTGAAATTTAGCATCGCCATAAAAAGGGCAGGGATACTCCCAGAACCCTAACCAGGAGCCTAAAAGCGTGCGGATGCCGTATAAATTATACAAATCGCGAATAACTTGCTTGACTTCCCCTGAATCTTCGTGCGCCTGATAAAGACGGATAGTATTAATTCCCATCTCTTTCATTAATTTGCCATCAGTGATCCAGGGCTTAGCTTTATCGCTCCACCAATCATATTCATGGTTGCTTCCGATAGCAATCGGATTATAACAAACTCCTTTTACAATGTACGGCGAACCATTAACCACTAAACGGTAATGTTTATTTTTTAATTTCTGGATATGTACCCCCGGAAGAGACTGGCATCCGGAAAAAATCAATAAAAACAAAAAACTACAGCCGACAAGCAAAAAATGCCTGTAACCTGTAGTTTTAAATCTGGGACCGGTTCTGTTTTTGTCAAAAACAGAACCGGTCCCAAGTTTTTTACTGCTATTTTTATTATTCGAACTTAATTTCGTCAAGGTAGAAAGTTGCGCCTTCCGGATTATTATCAACATTAGTTGACCAGGCAAAACCTCCGATAATATAGGACATATCTTTGCCCTTTAAGTCAATCGTATATTGCGTCCACTCTTTATTCAGAATCACCGGCCCAATCGTCGCGCTATCGGAGTCCGAGAACTCTCCCATAATTCCGCCCACTTTAAACTCTTCGATGCGCTCGCCGCCTTTTTCTCCGCGCGCCCAAAAAGTAAGTTTCGACGCCTTAGAAAGGTCCAGCCCGGCATCAACACCACCCCAGTTATTCGCGGGGTTCTGCCAGAAAATCCCTGCCCAACGCGCTCCCTGAGCAGCCTTTCCATTATAGATTATCTTAATACAAGTATCTCCTAAATACGCGTCTTCTTTTGACGCGCCATCATATTTTATATCGCCATAATCGCCCATCCAGCCGGAAGGAATAAAATGGTTCGCTGTGCTTGATCTATCCGCATAGATATAAAATGGCATCGCTTGCTGTTTTACGCCTTCTGGTTTTAACTGCGTATCCACCTCGAATTTTATATCATCGATATAAAATGCGGCTCCCTCGGGATTTAAATCCGCAGTCGTTGTCCAGCCAAAACCGCCGTTAACATAAGAAAGATCTTTGCCCACTAAATTAATCGTGTACTGTTTCCAGGTATCCGTCAATTCAATCGGCCCCATCTCCACCATTACCGAATCCGGATAGGTGCCTTTGATTCCGCCAACCATTACTTTTTGAATCACCTCGCCACCCTTGGCTCCGCGCGCCCAAAAAGTAAGTTTGGTCATACCGGTTAAATCAAACCCGCCTTTTTTGTTTCCCCAGTTGTTCGAAGGATTCTGCCAATAAACACCCGCCCAACCTTGGTTTTGTAATTTTTTAGCGCTATAAACAAACTGAATGCTCGCGGTTCCGCCATGCGGATTTTCCACGAATTGGTCATTCATTTTTATATCGCCATAATCACCCATCCAGCCGGAAGGAATATAGTGATTCTCCTTAGCATTCTTGTCCAGGTAGACCACAAACTCCTTAGGACTGGCGGCAGCCGGGCTCGTCGCCTCTGCGGCCATTGCCGGAGCAAAAAAAGCTAAAGCCAGCAACATTACTAATAACTTCTTCATACCCACCTCCCTTTTTATTACTTGTTGATTTAAAACTCTAAACACTAAGCGCTAAATCCTAAACAAATCTAAAATCCAAAACTCAAATCTTTAAAACTAATGTTTTGTGCTTCGAGTTTAGAGTTTAATTTAATTTCCATTTCTTCTGATACATATAATAAACTTTCCGCAGCTGCCTTAAAAACGGGCTTAATTTTCCATCACCCTGGCTGGTCATGCCCAGCCATTCTTCATGCATATACCCGTCAGGAAACGGCCCGGTCCATAATCCTTTTGTATCATGGATCGCCGGCTCATAAGCCTTCCACCATTCATCCGTCCACTCAAAGACCACTCCTCCTAAGGCATTACCCTGGTTTGCGGCAAAAGCCATATTCCCGGCGATATCATCCCAAGAACCTAAATGATACTGCGCTTGCAGCTCTTCAGATTCATCCGGGCTTTTGCCTTCAGCATAAGCCGGACAGCCAAATTCAGTAATAAAAACCGGCTTGCCGGTTTGGTCTTTTACCTGTCTCCAAAAAGCGCCAAAACCATATTCTCCCCGATAAGCATTCGTACCAAAAATATCTATATCCGGAGCATGCTTGCCGAATTTATCCAAAAATAAAATGTCTCCGCTGCAGATCGCGACCGGATGATCCGGGTCGATCGATTTAATTATTTTCGCCACTTCATTAGCAAATTTAAAATAAGCTTCCGGCTGCTCATTGGCATTACAGGCATAACCATAAACATTTTCATTGCCCAAAAGCCAAAATAATAAATACGGCTCATCCTTAAATTCATTGACCATTTTAGTAACGGAGGCGATCATATTCTTCTTATGCTCCGGGTTATTATAATCTGTGCCCGGATTCCAAGCCGCCCCGGAGCCGAGAGCGTATTTTCCGAGAAAATCTCCGATAATCACCCGGATACCATAAGTATCATAAAGATCGCGCATTAATTTTTTGTTTATCTCCAGCGGATGATGATAAAGCCGGATCGTATTAACCCCCATCTCCTGCATTAATTTAAAATCGCCCACGGCCGGCTCATCGGAATCCTGCAGATTATTTTTATTTTTATCCACAAACGCGTCATACGGGCCGTCAATCAAATCATTTTTGTTAAAATCTTCCTTCATCCAATTGCCTAATGTGCCTTCATCCGGAGACTGCCCAACTTTTGTCGGCGCGTAAGTAATCCCTTTAATAATGTAGGGCTTGTCCTGGACGATTAGTTGCCAGTCATCATTTTCATACTGCACCAGCCGCACCTTACCTTTGCCCACCTTCTTCTTAATGCTTAAAGAATCCGCAGTCGGCTTAATCTTCTTGGCCTCCAGCGCTAAATCAATCTTCACAAATTTCCCCGGATTGGCTACGGCGATATCATTGGAGATATCATTATCAAAACCATTTATAATATCGATCTGCGCGCCTTCTAATTTATACCCTAACTGCGGATTGCGCATCAGTAAAAAATTGATCTTGCCAATAGCAGCCTGTCCGACATACCAGGGCGTATGCCAGTAAGTCCAGCCGTAGCTCCCGGGAAAATGCACCACAATCGCGTAATAACATTTAATCGCCTGATTAATTAACCCGGCCTTCTCCAGAATAATCGCGGTATAGAATAATTTTACTCCTTGGGGCTCACTGGATGTCGCCCATTTAAAAAATGCCGCCTGCTGATCCGGCGAATATAAAAAATCCCAAAGATTTCCTTCCAGGCGCTTGCCTTTAATCACTTCTTTAAATACCGGGTCTTTTCTGATTGCCCCGGAATTTGGATATATCCCTTCGCCAACCGCCTGCATCAATCCCTGCTGATCAGTAATTACATACTGATAATCTTTGGTACCGGTATTTTTAAACTCACCGTATTTGGCGTAATCTACAAAATTTTCTGCGCCCGCATCAAATAATGTCAGCCGGGTAGCCAGCTGGCTGACTTGTTTTTTCTGCTCGATCTCAATCGAGCCGGTTTCGATTTTTTTGATGCTCTGTTGGGAAGCTAAATTAATTGACCAAAACCATCCGCGCGGATCCCAGGCCTGCCCATAAGAATATTTATCCGTAATCAATTTGAATATCTTTTTGGCCTCCGCCAGCTTTTCCTGGCGCATATAACTTTCCGCCTGAATAAAATAACAGGTCGCCACATCATTTAAAGCCTGAACTGCCTCAATCTCTTTTTTGTTCTTGGGCAAAGCCGTCAACGACTTTTGCTCTTTTTCCGCCTCGTCCTTATATAAATCAATACACTCTTGAGTATATTTAAAGGTCGCTTCAATATCCTTCTTTCCATGGGCAATCCAGGACTTCGTCGATAGCTCTCCTGATGAAGGCTTAGCGCCAGCAGAAATAGATTCTGCCGCCAACACGCTAGTACACTGATATACAAAAAACACAGCCAGCGTCATTGCGAAAAACCGCAGACCCGTCATTGCGAGGCTGCCGCAGGCAGCCGAAGCAATCCCGCTTCGCTCCTCGCCATGACTAATACTACGGGCTCGTAATGACATATTAAATTTTGAATTTATACAAATCATCCGACAATCGCCCCTTGAGTTACGCCTTTAATAATATACTTCTGCATGAACAGATAAACGATAATAATCGGCAAAGCCGTGATGGTCAATCCGGCCATCAGTAACGGATAATTTGTCACAAACTCCCCCTGAAATGTCTGCAAAGCCACCTGCAGCGGCATAAACTGGCGGTTGTCAAAAATAATTAAAGCCAGAATATATTCATTCCATACCGCCAAAGCGTTAAAAACTACCACCACCGCCAAAACCGGTTTGGATAACGGCAGGGCAACGTGAAACCACAGCCCGATTTTAGAACAGCCGTCGATACGCGCGGCATCTTCCAGTTCTTTAGGCATCTTATCGAAAAAAGTCTTCAGCAAAAATATGCTGGTCGATAATCCCACGTTAATCATGCAAAGTATATAACCAATCGGAGTATTTCTTAAATGCAGTTTATTTAACAAAACATACAAGGCGACAAAGCTCCCCGGTATCGGAATCATCATCGCCGCCATAAACATAATAAATAAAAATTTACTTCCGAAAAAACGCAGCCGGCTAAAAGCATACGCCGCCATCGAAGAAATCATCACGATCCCAAAAACTACCGCTACCGTATAAATAATACTGTTAAAAAAGTTACGGCCAAACCCCCCCTCTTTCCAGGCTAAAATATAATTCTCCAGGCGGAACTGGTGCGGAATCAAAGAAATATCCTTAAAAATCATCTCCTGGCTTTTCAGGCTGGAAGAGATCATCCAAAGCAGAGGATACAGACAAGTTATGGCGACGCTAATCAAAAGAAGATGTATCAATGTGTTTACCGCAATTTTTTTACTTTTATAATAGATGGCGTTTTTCATTTAAAATTATTGGCCTTTCTTAGAAAAACGGTACTGGATAAACGAAATGATAATTAAAATCATCCCAAAAGTAATCCCCTGCGCGCAGGCATAACCAAAACGCGATGAGCCGCGCATGGAAGCGAGAATCCTTAGCACCGGCACCGACGTATGCCCGGCGAATTCCCCGCCCACCAAACTGACGATTAACACAAACACCTGCATCGTGCCCAAGACCGTAAGAATCGCCACCAAGACCATCACCGGAATCATTAAGGGCAAAGTTATTTTTCTAAACGACTGCCAGGCGCTTGCCCCGTCTACCCGCGCCGCCTCATAAAGTTCGCGCGGAATAGTCTGCAGACCGGCTAAGAAAATAAGGAATCCCCAGCCGAAACCTTTCCAACAATGCACAATCGCCACGGTGGTTAAAGCAGTTTTCGGATCGGATAACCAATTATGCGCAAAATTAGTTAGGCCCATTCCGATCAATGTGCGATTGATAATATTTGCTCCATCAATATCATTAATGATAAAACGCCAGGCCATCCCCACCACGACTTCCGATAAAACCGGAGGGATGAAAAAAATCACCCGATAGAAATTCTTCATTTTTATTTCCCGGTCGCAGGCCCAGGCCAGCATAAAAGCCAGGATATTCTGGAAGGTGAGCGCGATCAGAGTAATGTAACTGGCGTTCCACATCGCGCGCCACCAGTTAACATCCTGCAGGAAAATTTCTTTAAAATTACCTAACCCGACAAATACCTTGGTAAAAGAAATCCCATCCCACTCAAAGAGCCCAAGCTGAAAAACCCAAATAAAAGGAATTACATAAAATATAGAAAATATCGCTACCGCCGGTAAAACAAAAACGTAATTTTCTAACGTATCCTTTATTTTCATTGATTTTATCCGTCATTGCGAGGAGCGCAGCGACGAAGCAATCTAAAAACAAGATTGCTTCGGGCACTACGTGCCCTCGCAATGACTAATTAGTTCTTTTCTTGGCTAACTCGCGTTCTTTGATTTTTTGCACATCATTTGCTGCTTGTTCCGGAGTTTTTTCTCCGATAATAATCGACTGAATACCCCGGTCAAAAGCCTCAATCACTAAAGAAAACTCGGAAACCCCCCAGACATTCGGATGCGTGGCATAATCCATGCCGCGGGCAAACTGGGCGAGTACTTCCGGAATCTTAGACAAACTATTTTTATTCGCCGGCAGATTATTGGTCTGCGCCGCTAAATACGCCTGTTGATCTTGATCAGTTAACCAAATTAAAAATTTCACGGCCTCTTCCTTATTTTTCGAACGCGCATTAACCATAAAAGAAGAACCTGCCCCTCCCCAAATCGCCATCGGAAACTTATCCGATGCTTCCGGCGGAAGCATTGCCCCGTATTCCAAGTTGGAATTCATTCCTTTGTAAACATTCACGCACCATGAACCATTAAAAGCAAATACGGCCTTTTCATTGGCAAAAAGCTGCTCAGCAGACTTATTAATCATCGTAACTAACCCTTGAGCCAAAACACCGGAATCTTTCATCTGTTTAAAAATAGTAAATACCTTAATCCAATCCGGGTCAGTGTAAGGAACTTCACCTTTAATGGTCGCCATCACCTTATCTTTTCCCATGATATTAAAAGCATAGTTACTCGCTAAACAATCAATCATCCAAACCTCGCCCCATCCGGAAACCAACCCCTGCATTCCGGCCGCCTTAATTTTGGAACCAATATCTAAAAACTCCGGTAAAGTTTTTGGCGGACGATTGGGACTTAACCCCAATTGCGCCAGGAGCTTTTTGTTATAAACCATCTGAATCGTCATAATATCAATTGGTACGCCAAAAATACCCGGATTTATTCCGTAGCTATTTTGCGGACCGAATTCATTTACCGCTAACGCCTTAGGGAAAAAACTGTTCTTCCAATTACTGTTATTGGCCTCCATATAAGAGGTAAGATCTAAAATATGCCCGGCTTTAACAAAAGAAGCAAAATCCCTCTTCTCGCCTAAAATACCAAAAACATCCGGAAGATTAATGCCTTGCGCTGCCGCGCGGATCTTTTGCGTATAAGCATCCGATGGAGCATAAAGCTCAAAATTAATTTTTACTCCGGTTAAAGTTTCGTATTTTTTTGCCAGTGCTTGGAAGACTGGATCACGGTCAGTCATCCAGTGCCAGATGTTAATGGTGGGCTTTGAATCAATTTTTTGCTCAGAACAACCTACTACTGAAAATAATACAACAACGCCTAAAAGCATGTTCTTAAACCACATCCTATACTCCTTCCGCTTGTCTTGGGGGATATACTCCACCTGGAATAGACTATAAAAAGACGTAATGTTAAAACTTAACATATTTTTAAGTTACGGTCAAGTTTTTTCTACATTAAATTAAGGACGCATGAAGCGCGAAATACCCATCAACGCGGCCTTTTCCAGCTCTACCCCAAAATGATGCGTGGTTAAGTTTTCCGCCTTTGTCCAAGCCACCTCTCCTCTGATATATAATGGCTCACCTTTACCAGGCATCTCCAGCCAGATCTCCAAAGGAGTATGCGGGCGCAATTCCTGTTCGCAAACCAGGCATAAACCTTTAGCGCTGATATCGACAGTTTGCGCCAACCCCTCATTTCCATTATCTAAATTCAAATATCGCGCTGAGCAACACACCGGGAATCTTTCAAATATACGATGATCCTCCGTACTTCCGGCTCTCACCACCGGAGTATTTATAACAACAGTTGTCTCTTGCGGCTTAACCGAATACTCATCTTCCCAACATTTATCTTTAAAATTACTGGGATAATACGCGCTAATAAAACTAAAAATCTTTTCCTTATCTGCATCCTTTATTTTACTAAAATAAAGGCCGTAATGATTAACCCCGGCCATAATTTTGCGCCAAGCCACCCAAACCTCAGCATCAAGGCTGCACTCATCAGAAAGCTTAAGTTTTAACTTAAATACAGTATCTTCAGGTAGTTTGGTGTTTAAAATAATCTGCGCTCCTTTATAATTTATATCCTTTATTTGGCAAAAAGCTTCCTCCACAGTCTGTTCTAACCTAAACTTAGCCTGCCAGTTAATCTGCCATCTCGGACATCTTCTGCGCTCGTTCATATGATCACCTGCCAATCTTCTTTCTGCTTTTGCCTTATCGGCCCTGGGTCAAACGGCTGATAATTTAACAGACTGTGCGACGGTTTAACTATATTATATTCCGTCTTCCGTCGCCATGCAAGCTCTTTTACTCTGATCAATTTCTCAAAAAATCTTCCATAAATCATTTTTCCTCCATGGTTTCATTTGTCTTATTGTTTCAATTCCTCCGAAAAAATTTGGAAATTCTTTTAAAACTTACCCCGACCGCATCCAATATCCGGCCAAGCAGGGGCAACTTAATATCTGGCGCTTGCGCTTGAAAAATTATGCCTTCTTTCGATTTCAAATTCACGCTATCTGAAGCCTTAAGATTTAAAGGATTTTCGGGGCTAAATGCGCCAAGCAAACCGCGTGAATTCTCCTCACCCTCAACCCACACCTCTAACTCACTAATTTTCTTATGCAAGGCAACTGCGTTGACCAACTGCCGAGTTAACGAATGTACAAGCTCCCAAACCGGTGCTTCATTGTGCGTCAGCCCATCCACAACAATGCTCATTGCCCCCGGAACCAAAAATTTACCGTCTAAGCCTCTTCCGGAAGCAAGTTCGGCATTAACAATCCCATCAGTGTGTTCATACGCAAAAAACCAACCCACTCTTTCAAACCACTTCCCTAATAAAACATTGCCCTCGCTAATCGAAGAAATAAAAACAACCGGCTCATCGGATTTTAACTTACGCAATTTATTCTGAAGATCTTCCAAAAATACAGTTGAAGCTTTACCAGGCAGCAAAACCCTTAAAATCGGCAAACGGCCTAACAAAACCCAGCGCAATAAACTTTGTAGCCTGATAAATTTTGCCGAGCCGGGATTTAACCGTAACGCCGCATTAATTAAAATTGTTGCTTCTGTAGGAATACTGTCCCTGGTAGTTTTATAGACCAAGGCTAATAAACCGCCTACGCTATTGGCGACAATAACCACCCGCTGCCCATGCGTATACCTGATATGATGTAAAACCGCATGCACAGATCGATCTACAATTTCCGGCAGAGTCTGGCGCAGGCTTTTGCCGACATGGCGCACATCCACGATAACCGAATATGCCAAGCGTTGAAAACGGGATAATGAATGTGCCAGCCCGGTATCCGAATGCCACCAAAGCAAGTCTCCTCCAAAACCTGTCAACCACAGCCTTATTTTCGCAAACAACAATTTACTCAACTCTAACAAGCCTGCCCCGGGCAAAAACAGCACGGTTAAATTTTTCCATTTTGCAGAACAAGGCACAGCCGTAAAAGCAAACTGGCCGTTTACAAGCTGATGGGCTTTATAAGTAGTTTGATTCTTATCGATATATTCTTCTCCGGATTGAAGGCCAAGAAATGGATCCTGTTCGATGAAATTCTCATTAAATAAATAATTAAGCATACGCACTATTCTATTGCGAAACGCATTGCGCAACCTTGCTCTACGGCCTAACTGCGCCGTAGGTAAATCTTGTCGACTTCCCTCACTCACCGGCGAAGAGGCCATTGACCCCCCCTTCCCGATTGGGCTGGAAACAGTAGGCTTAGGGATTTTTCTTACAATGTACCTTCGATCGGCATCCCTTTGGCGAAAATAAGGATTATCACCGGCAAATGAAAAATTAACACAGAGCTGCATACCATCCCCTTCTCGAAGAGAATACTGCACATATAAAATAGCTTTCTCATTAATATCTGCTGGATATCTATACACTGCTGGATACCGTGTTTCTTCGAGTGGGAAAAAGTTGCCGGCACGAAAGACAGAGACATCACCACCGATTTCCGGATAGTTGATTCTAAAAATTTCATGACATTGCTTAGGATCTGATCTAGGGACTTCCTCAACAACAATGGAATTCTTTGCTTCTTCTCCTGGATCAAGCTCCACCCCAAACTCCCTCTTGCCTATAACATTTGCGCCGACAACTAAAATATTGCTGCCATTTTCAATATCCGGGTATTTTAAGACTTCACCTACAAAATCTATTAACATTGGATGATGTATTATTTCGAACACTTCTTCTTGACTTTCACTTAGATTATCCCTCTTAAATCCTGCCATAAAACGCTTCGCTTCTTCTTTATCCTCTTGATATAATTGAAGGGATTTTAATATGGCGTCAACACAAGCACTAGTAATTCCGTTAGGCAAATTTCTTACTAAGCAGTACCTTTTAAAGCAGCTTATATTATTAAGGAAGAGTTCGTGCAACAGCAAATAAGCAAGCGGATGATCATTCATATTGCCAACACAGCCTCTGTGATCAATGGCCCTTCTTTCTTCATCGGTCATATAGGCTACATGATCAGATGTCATTACAACTCCATCTGCAATAAATAAAAATACTTCCGAAGGATCACTGCTATGTTTGCCAATATCATCCATATCCAATGGCAGCGCACGGATTCGCGGGTTATCTTTCGCATCTCCTAAGGCAATGTAGCGGTTGATATAAACATGGCCGGGATCTGTGCGCCGTTTTTGCCAAAGGCCTAAGCGCTGAATAAGAGAATCTTGCTCTTTTTCATTTGTCCCAACCATAAAACGAATATTATAGGCGGTTTGAATCAATCCTTCCAAAGCCAATCCTTCCAACGTTTGTATCATCCCGGGAAGCGATTTGCCTGTTATTGCCTTCATCCTTTTCATATGGGCTTCATCAGCGGAAAGCAGCCAAATGACATTGGAGGGGAATCGAACAAAAAACTTTTCTGCCTCATCAATATCTGTCGGAATCAGATATCCATTAGTCACAATCGTCACATTCTCAAAACATTTTGCCGCATAATGCACGATATCAAGGAAATCTGGGCTGACACCTTCTTCTAAGGCCTCTCGCCTTATCTTTCCGAATGACGTCGTCTCTCCTGCACCAACAAGATGGCAACTCTTAAAACCAGCAAATTGATCAAAAAGATTTAATAAATATTCTTTGTTAACATCTAGCTCCACGCCTGCTTCATTGCGGACGTGCAAAGATTCACAACCCGGACAGCCATAATTACACCACCTCGTTATCATGATATTAACATCTTCTTTCACGCCTCTTGTCAGTAACGCATTCATAATATGGAAGGCAATTGTTGCGATTCCAGGAGGTTTTACCGGCGATGAGACTCCGGCGGCTTTGCCTAAGATGGCGGGCGGGCTGACCTTGCTAGGTGATAGGTGCTCGCTCGCGGACCCACGAACTCGAGAACTCGAGAACCCAGAACCTAAAACTTCCACCGGAGAAGAGGCCATTGGAGAGTAGCGATTTCCATATTCCCCTTTCCCGATTGGGCTGGAAACAGTTTCCTGGCTTCTTAACAATCTACTATCAGTGAATAAAACCGGAGGAGCCCGGATTGCAGCATTAGCTATCTTATTTCTCAATCCGCCGCGGAAGGATAAATTCCACAGTGTGGTTAAATGGTTACGTCCAAAATCTATTTCTCGATGAGGATATGAGCTTAAGAAAGCGCTAACTAAAAAGCGAGCAAAACTGGTTGCAGACGAAGTGGCAACTAAAGCGCCCGGCATGAGAGGGAAAAGGAATAAAGCTATTGCCCCTAACAAAAACCTTCCTTTGCTAATTCTGAGGTCTTTACAAATAAACCTATTTATATCGCTACGTGACTGCCAGGCCTGAATAAACCATAAGATAATAAAGAACATCGCCCCTTCGCCGCCGGACTGAGAGAATAAACAATTAAGGCTAAATAGGATAAAAAGGGCTAAAGATGCTGAAACAAGCCCGGATAAAGAATAAATACCCCTCTTCCATAACGCCTGCTCATTGAAGTTTTTATCTTCTCCTTCTGAAGGGCCAACCCTGAACCCCAGATTTTGCGCATCGACGTAGAAGTGGATATGATTAATCCCTAAAATATATTTTAAAACAAAATAATGCCCAAATTCGTGCAGGATTCCTAAAAATTCGGAAAACAAAATTGCCAATCCTGTAAATAGGAAGGGAAACTCAGGAAATAATTTTAGCGAAAACACAGGAAGATTTACTCCAATGATTAAATAAATTATATGTATAATAATTAGCGCTGCTGCCAAAAGGTAATAATCGCGGGAACTAAAAAACATGATTTTAAATGCTTCAAGCGGGTCCTGGGTCATGCGCCCGTATCCCCGCCCCGGGTAATAAAGTACCGGGATATCCTTTACCCTTTTTCCCCCTTGCCTCACCGGCGAGGAGGACTTATTAGGTGCTCGGTATTCGGTGCTCACCCGAGAACCCAGGACCCAGGACCTAGAACCTAAATCCCCCACCGGTGAACTGGAAGGAATAGAAACATTCACATCTTTACTTACAGGTTTTCCCCTCCCCCCAATCCAGTCCTTAATTTGATCAAGTGTCCCAACATAATTCCAGCCCTCACCCTCGGGAACAGCTTCTCCTTTTCTAAAAACATGGAGACAGCCGGCTTTTTTATAAGCATCAATCTGCTTTAACAAAACTTGATCTAATCGCGGCCTGAGACGTTCAAAATCAAACGAAACCCGAAGTAAATGGCCATCTTGATCTACTTCCTCCTGGACAATCGTCGGGTCTTGCAATAAAGACCTTTCTATGATTTTAAGCTGTTCCTCTCCCATCACACCCTCATCAAAAAAACGTAAACAGGCAGAATTGTGTATAAAAACGACTACCGGCCTAAATAAACTAATCTCTTCTGGATAAGTAAAAATTGAAACATACTCTTTGCCATCTAACATTTCTTTAATAAATTTGAATTTTCTTAAAATTCCTGGATAAATATCTGGATGTTTCTCATATAAATTTCTTCTTAAAAAGAATTTTTGCATTGTTTCTGCCCAATCTTCATCTGGATTAGTCAAAGCATAGCTGGAAACATGTGTTGTTTTATACCAATGATAAATCACAGAATAAACCGGCTTTAACAATAACCTGATTAATCGATCAATAACTCTAGACCCAAAGACAATAATCCCATAAAATAACGCCAAAATAAGCGGGGCATTAAGTAACATACCCACGGTTGTTTCAATCCATCCATTTAAAGTGCCGCTTGCAATCATCTGTCCTCCTAAAAACAATATTGGCGGCCATAAAAACTTACTAAAAAACCATAAACATACAACTGTTTTAACTGTTGGATGAATTAAGAACGGCCAAGAATAGAATTGTCTACGCCATTGCTGATAATGTCTCCACCCGATGGAATGACTTAATTCATGTAAAACTACTTCTTCAAATTGGTTTAAAGATTCTGCTAATCCTTTAACGCCTGTTCCAAGAAAGGGTACGTTGATCTTAATAAATGATTTAAAAAGTAAATTTTCACCATCTTCTAAGGGTGACCGCCACTTTCCAACTAAGTAAATCTCTTTAAGACGGCCGACTAATTCAGGCTGTACAACAGGAATTAACCTTTTTAGTATCAACCCCACCATTTCCTTAAAAACACCATCCTCACCTGAAATAACTACTTGCTTCAAAGGATGTTGTGGCTTAAGAACATTTTCTTCTACTGTGATCGCAGAAACGGTAACGTTTCTTTCTCCCTCTTCTACCGGCGAGGAAGCAGTTAACTCTTGTAAATTTAAAATATAAGAATCAACTTTCTCGGCCGCTATTCTTTTTACTGCTGTAACATAATATTTTCTAATATTTCTCTGCGCCAATGCCTGCGCTGCCGGATCATCTCTAACGAATACAATTAAAGATTCCTTCCCTGATATGGCTTGCTGGCGCGCATTAGCAGTATCCGAATCAGAAATAAGCCCGACAGCGTCAAGTAAAGCCATAAGCTCATCGGTATTTTGCACCGCTGGCGCATTCCCGCCTACCACAAGGTCAGGCATAAAACCTATGCTTCTTTTCCTAAAGGCGCCTTGAAAAAGCTTAATAAAATCCAACCAATCCTCCGGGCCTATCTGCCTAAGCAATGCCCGCGCCTGAGCGCTTAAGCATCTATCAATAGTTGTGGCCAATTCTTCAGCAAGATTGCGCAAAAATACATCTTTATCCAATGCTTCGTTCACCGGCGAGCCCGTCGCTACGCGCCGAGGCTCAGCCTCGCCATCCTTTCTGGCGGGCGAGCTGGAATAAATAGATCTGACCCCGTTTTCAATATTGATTCCCTCCTGTATGGCGGATTCAAGGTCTCTGGATGTCTGATAAGCCTTCTGTATTGCTTTGTGTCCGGCAAAATTGCTTCTGACCCTTCGCGCGTAAGGCTCCGGCATTAATAAACGGGCTCTTTCTCGTGTGGCAAAATCAATATCGCCATATCCACGGCCTAAAGCTATCCGGCGGTCATGATAAGAACTTCTGCGGCCCCCGAGTTTTGAGATAAAATAATTAAAATTATTCCCGATAAATTCTTTTTCATCCAGAAGCGGCTTGCCGGCTGTCTGTCTGCTGATATTCATTTCCCTAACAATATTTTCGATTACTTTTAAGCTTTCTTCAAAATTCCGCGCCAGTAAAACACCTGCCTTATCTGCATATTCGGAAAATAAATAAGCTTCCTGCATTACGAAACGCATGATGCGCGTAATTTCTTCCTGCGGCCTTCCCTGGGCACTAAGAAAAGATTCTAAGGCATTTAAAGCCTTCTCATATTCTTTAACGGGATTGGTTCCTTTGTTCCGATACGCATTAACATTTGGGTGGTTTCTTCTCCAAAAAGGAAATTCGCTGCGCCTGATTATGACAATCGCTATCAAATATTTCTCTTCAGCCCAGCCTAAGACATCTCGCAAATACGATTGCCCCTTCTTTCCTTGGATAGATTTAATGCGCTTAAAATCGCGTTCAAGAAAAGCAACAGTTGCGGGAACCCGCGGCGCGGTATCTTTTAGCCTTCCCTTTTCCTTATCAAGATCATGCAAAAGCCCTGTTGTGTATAGCACTCTGGCTTTCTTATTGGATAACCCCCTGGCTTTGGCAAAATAATAACTAAACTTTGCTACTCCAAGCGAGTGCAGCCGACCATGGCCATATCTGGAAATATGCAGCCGCTTAAACCATCTTTCATTAGAGAAATCGTGGCTAGTTCTTATCGCGTTGCGGGAATTAGGATCAAATCTATCCCAACCGTTTACTGGCGAAGAAATCAAAACAACGGGAGAAAGAGATCCAACCCTATTTCTGGATGGAGCGCGTTGATTTTTACTTATTCTTAAGCTGACAATGTATAGCTTATCATCGCGGACCACGACGGATATGTCCCCAGAAAATGACGCTACGATTCTGACATTTTTTAACTGGCGGACCTGCCCCTCTTTCCGCAAAAGCAATTGTCTAATTCTATCCGGAATCCTGTTATATACCGCTATAAAATTATCCCGCAATAACTCTATATCCTCATTTTCTTCACCATCATGAGAAGCGGAATCTACAAAATCTGGCTTGTTAATTTTCCGCTTCCTATATTTCTTTATAATCTCTGCTACGGGCGCGCGGTCTTTAGGAGCTAATAAGGCATTAAGCCCGAACAGCGTTGGAAGATTATAAATTGCTCCCCAACGCCTAACCGTAATGTTCCCCGGCACAGATAACCCAAGAGCATTGAAGATAGCCTTACTAACTCCGTTTCTCTGATGTTCCCATAACCGAGTAGAAGACGTAAAATGCAATTCATCATCAACGATGCGGATATCCAAATAAAAATAACCGATGTCTTCGCCCAAGTTAAAATTATCTCTGTTTACGCCGGGAGGTAAAATATAAAATCTGAGCTGCCCAATATCCTGGAATGATTGCCGATGATCAACAAGTAACCGATACACTAAACCGTTTTCCCCTGTAAATGGAATAGATCCGAATAACCTTTTATAGATATCGTAAATGTTTGCCACTGAAAGCGACCCATTGCGCCGGTACCGTTCCAACGCAGCCTTCGCTGAACGAGCAGAAAAATTTCTATTTTGAACCGGCGAGGAGGCTTTACTTTTTTCCGGTTCCGGCGGGCCGATTTCATCACCCTCCGGGCCAAAAATATCCTTAATGCCTGTAATCTCCAAAAATGCTTCATTTAAACTTATGCGTAAGGATTTATCTCCCTTAACCCACAAAATAAAAGCATTCAAAAAATCACGATTTTCTCCTCTGGTGACCAATGAATCAACCCATTCTTCAGGCTGTTCTGGACGAATCTTGCCGCCAACCAAATACGCAAATAGATTTTGCCAAAATTCCTTTACCTCATATTCCGAGCTATTCACCTGCCCGTTTTTATCCAATTCAATATCAAAATTAGAGACAAACCCTGGCTTGTCTGTCACGTGATCTAAAATATATTCATTAAACAACCTTTTAGCTTCAAGATTCTTCCAGGAAAATCCATCAAAATAAGCTTTAACAACAAAAGCCGCCAATTGTGTTAAATCAATCTTGCCGTCTTGCTTTAATAGCACAATAACCGGCCGGCCCGTAGTAACGCCGCGCTCAGAATAAGCATTAAATGACCCATACCAATCATAAGGTAATGTTTTGATTTCTTTCCACGCCTTTAAACCATCCACATATGCAAAATAAATCTGACGGTTTTTTATCAAATACTTCATTAAGTCCCGCGGAGTTTTAATTTCTTGAGAATATGTATGCAGATTTAAAACAGGTTCATCTAAAGAAACCCAACGTACCATCCGGTTTGTGATAATTTCCGATTGGCTTCTTGGATCTGCCCGAGGATCTGCTCTCCACTCAAGATTAAGCTGAGAGCTAAATTGGATCGGCCAATTGGTTTCCGGAACATATTGGTCGTCAATTCTGCTCTCCAATATGGCAGTAGCAATTAACATGAAGAGTAGCCCTTTGTACTTCTGCCATTCCAATCCAACCGGCGAGCTGGAAAATTCACCAGCTCTTTTAATAACGCCTTTCTTTATATCGATGGCTTCTATTTGAAGATCCCTTAAAGTTCTTCCCCATCTATAATCAAATATTTGCTTAGAAGAACTAAAATGTCGTACGGCACGTCTGCCTATATAGTAACTGCCAAAATATGAACTTAAATCAATAACAAGCCACTTCGAAATACCGAAAAATTTAATTTCTACCCAGCAATGACTCATCTCAGGCAATGCCCGGCCGACTATCTTTTCGATTTTATTGACTCTGCCTGAATTAATAATGTGTATATTTTTCCACAGGTAATAAAATACAAACCTCATAAGGGCTTCGCATTGAAAAGATATTACTGGCCCGGGAAAGCTCAACAATCTTCCCAGTATCACAGCAAGGGCGGGCCAAGAATCAGACCTAACTTTCTCGTCAATCTCTAAAGTCTTTATAGCTAAAGAATTGAAATCTAAAACACCATTTCCCCTCGGCAATTCCGGATATGCTTGGGTTATATGACGGAGCCAATCTTCTATAGACCGGGAGTTAAAAACCTCTCGGTATTCTATTCTTTTGCTCAGCCATGTCGCATCCACCGGAGAGCTGGAGGCAATAGAAATAGGAACAATTCCGCGGACCACTATTCCGCTCCTGCCATCAAGGCTCAAAATATCGCCTCTGCGAATAGGCTCTTTATCTGCAACAAACCAAGTATCATCGTCTAGACGGTAACATAGAGAATCAGCATCAACCACAGCAGTTATGCCTAAATCACGCGCAATATCAGATGTATGGGAAGCTTCTCCGCCGCGATGCGTGATAACCGCCCCAATCCCGCGGCTGCGCAATTCAGTGGCATCGATAGGATAAATAAGATCCGCAATCAAAACAGCTCCGTCCAAACCTTGCGCCTTAAGCATTTCAATAGCAGGAACCTGGTCTCCTTTATAAATTACCAACCCCCGATAGGCTCCGCCGGAAGAACCGCGCGCCCGTAATAATATCTCGCGAGCGCCTAACTCCTGGATAAAAATAGGATGCCTGTCAGGAGGATGTACCCCTCTATCCTGTAAAAGCTGCAGTATAGGTTGGCCATTAACATTTTGCAAGGTAATCTCCATCTCAATGATTGCGCCGGTAGATATCACAAGCCGCCTTCCCCATTCCTCAGCTTCATCCTGCCAATGAGAATAAGGCAGCTCTTGATAAGCTAACGGATGCGTTGAGTGGTCTGCCAGATCCGCGCCTTGCGCTGACCATTTGAAATCTCCCCGGAAACCCGGTAACCAAGTATTGGGATCATGCGTATAAACTACTCCTGCTCCGGAACCGTTGCGGATATTTCCGTAAACCATAGGCTGTATGACAACCGAAGGCAAAGGCCATTTTGCTTCAAAAGAGTATAATTTCAGATAAGCAGAAGCTTGTGCAAATGATGCGTGAACAGCTTCTATAGAACGAACAAGCATCTGTATAGGATCACCCGGTAATATATCTCCTCCGGGAAAAGACCTGATAACATCCCAATATTTTCCCACAAGCTCCATCATCTGCTCGCTGGATAATAATTCCTTTCTCTCCACGCGATAATCCTGTTTATGATCCGCAAAAATCCCATCAAATACTTCCTTGCGCAAACCAAGCATATAAACTCCAAAATCTTCAAGAAAATGACGGTAGCTGTCAGAAGCTGTCCAGCGGGCATCCTCCTCTGAAGCCCCGCTATCCTGCAGGCGGCGCACCAGGCCTTCGAAGCTATGTTCATCTATCCCGATATTGGTAATTGTGGCAGTCTGGCCGGGCATAGTAAGGTACGGACTTGCCCTCACGCTAAGAAAATAAGGATTATCACCTTGGGCAAACACAGTTCCATAAGGAATATCTTTACTGAGAAGCATCAACGCCGAAAGCCCTTGAACTGCCTGGGGCAATAAAGCGCAAATCTCCTCCAGAGAAAGCGAACTTGAAAAGATAACAAATGGCGGCACAGGAATGCCTGCTTTCAAGGCGCGCACCAATCCGATTCCTTTAGACCCCAGCTGATAACGCCCCAAAGCCATTGCCCGGCCTATCTCTTCGCTTGAAGAAGTTGGACCCAAAATGACAAACTTTGGCAATAATTCATCACCGGACAACGGATCACCTGCGGGCTCGTAAATATTTCCCCGGCGCTGATACCCGGAAATCCTCTCTAAAATCTGATAAAGAGCCCGATGTTCATGATTGCTCCAGCGGATACGGTCGCGTAATTGATGGACAAAACTTAAGGATTCCACTTCCCCGGCGGGATTTTTTACCGGCATTGCCGAAGGAATAATCTGTTCGAGCAGAGGACAAACGGTATTTGTAAATAAGATATCCATCCGGCCCATCCTCATTTGCATCAGATTAACCAGGTCTTTCCGGATGGTTTCGGGTAAACGGCGTATTAAGGCGCCGGCGTTATCCAGCTGATCAGCCGGAACATAATCGCCGTTAGCATAGGCAATCTCAGCAAGGTTGTGCACAAACTCTAAGGCGCTCTGGTAATTATCCGCCGTAACGCAGGCTAATTTTTCTCCCACTAACGCATCAATCAAGTAGGCGATAACCTGGCTTAAATAATAGTCTGCCTGATAAAGGTTAAATTTATCATCTTTAATTTCTGCCCCGCCTATCGCGTTTCCGATATCATCGCGTCCATAATCTTCAAGGAAACGCGCAACAACATCAGCCCGAAGATAAGCATGGCCGCGCTCATATATTCTTTCTCGCAAGCGCAGTTTTAAATCCGCGCATTTACGCAGCGCAACTTCATAGCGGCGCTCGTAAACAGCAATGGCTAATGAATCCAATTCTTCATTCTTCGCCCATGAATAACGGGAGAGCATCAGGCGCCTAAAGCTCATCAATATATACTCAAGGCTTCCCAGCGAATACCTGCCGGCGAGCTGGCGATAAACCCAAATATGCGCGGCAATATTTTTAGAATCAGCCACCAGGTCATAAGAAGTGCCCAAACTTAAGTTGATGCCGTCAAATATCTCCTGCAATTCCCTATCTGGTAATGTCCTGATAGTTTTATAAAATCCTTCCTGCGGATTACCGCCTAAGCGCGCATAGAGTGCTTGTATAAAACGGGATTTTTCTATTTCCCGCGGGTCATCTAAAGAAGGAATCTGCTTTTCAGTTACCACACTTTGCGGATAACGGCTTTTTCCCTCCCGCCGCACAACCGCCTTACCTCTAAATGCATCCGGCATATAATCCGGCGAATAAAGGAATGTCGGATCCCCTGTCCGGTAATATTCAAACTCGCGCTCCAGAAGCCCTAAAATATGTTCATCCGCGTTATTATGCAGCTCGTCGCGGAGCACACCAATAATACCGCAACCATATTCGCCTTCCCGCGTTTTTACCCTCATCGGATCACCCGGGCTATACAAGCTTTTTCCGGAAACCGATTGAAATAACACCTGGCCCAATATTCTCAAGAAGTAATTCATCCCGGGTGAAGCTTCTGCGTTAACCATATCCATAAAATCAAAAAGCGGGCGTATATCTTGTTCCTCTACGGAAAAACCATAGTGCATAAAATTAGTAATTAGATAAACGAGGATCGGCATACCCTCCCGGGGATTAAGCGTAAACGCGTGCGCCATAAGCTCCATTAAAATCACTTGGCGTGACGGCTCAGCTGAAAATGGAAGATTAATTAATCCGCTGTAAAAATGGCGCACCCTTTCCGTATAACCTTTTTCTCTTTCATAACGATCCGCAGCCTTGGTTAATACGGATATCTCCCTTATAACAATATCTAAAATATCGCTGGGAACCCTGTCTTCGCTACCGAGATTTTGCTTAAATACGCGGGCTAACGGTTGAGCAAAAACCTGATCTTCTTCTCGCGGCTCAACATCCACAGCCAACTGACTAGCCCAAGTTAATAGCCCGGCCCTAACTCCACAATAATGCCACTCCCTTCTTTTTATCGACCCAGGAACATAGATGCTATCATGCGGATCTGACTCTTGATCAATTTCCAGCTTAACTTCATCCAACACCTTAACAACCGCCAGCACACGCCTTGCCAAAACCAATGGTTTGGGTTTCGGGTTAATAACGAGCTCTGACAATTTCCTAAGAGAGGAAATATCATCATGGGCCACAAAACAATCAATAATCTTATCCCTTAAAGAATCATATACGCAGTATTCATGTTGCGTTAATAGTTGTTCAGCGAATTCGTAAAGTTTTTCCCTGGCGGCTTTACTTTCCCGGCTGCTTGCCAACAGTGAATCCACTTCAATCTCGCATAGCCTGATATAGAAATTGCCACGGGAACTCCGTGCGAGTTCTTGACGTAAATTTATTCTCTGGCCTGCAGTTGCGAGATTAAATGAAACCCCTAATATCACTGACTCATGCACTACAAGGCTATGCCTGACAAATATGCCAGCGGCAAGCGCTCTTACCGCATTAATATCTGTTTCAGCTACGCCGCAGCTTAAAAGATTCCCAACCAGTTCTTCCACCGCTTCAGGCATAAAAGGAGTTTTCGTAAAATCTGAGAAATAATCGCTGACTTTTGTTTCAATGGCTCCTGAAATGTTGGAAACTTCAGCGGCTATCTCTGAGATAGCTTGCTGGCGCGCAATAGCAGTATCCGAATCAGAAATAAGGCCAACAACATCAAGTAAAGCCATAAGCTCATTGGCATTCTGCACCACTGGCGCATTTCCGCCTACCACAAGATTAGGCATAAAACCTACGCTTCTTCTTCTGAAGGCATCTTGAAAAAACTTAATAAAACCCAACCAATCATCCGGAACTACCTGTTTAAGCAATTCTCGCGCCTGAACGCTTAGACATTCTTCAATAGTGATAGCCAATTCTTCAGCGAGCTTACGTAATAACGTATCTTTAACCAATGCTTCGTTCACCGGAGAGGAAGCCGTTATTTCTTGTAAATTCAAGGGATAAGAATAAACTTTACCGCTTTCTGTTCTTTTTACTGCTGTAACATAATATTTTCTAATATTTCTCTCCGCCAGTTCCTGCGCTGCTGGATCATCTCTAACGAATACAATTAAAGATTTCTTCCCTCTATTCTTTAGAACACGCACGGGCTCATCAAACATGCGGCCAGCAATTCCTTGCCTTCTATGCTTAAGGGCTACAAAAAGACCATTATCTTCGACATTTGGATTAGCTACCGCCTTAATTTCATATACTGCTACGGACTCTTCTCCAATAAAACCAATTAACATCTCTACGGCATACATATTATTAGGTCCATAACATGCACGACAGAAATTAGGCATTCTGCTAAAATCATCCGGCCATTCACCCTTCATTCCCAATTCCATCAGGTAGGCTAGAATTAAGCTATGGATCTCGCTTCTATCTTCATTTCCAAATAACTCACTATAAAATATTGTGCGTAGAGATGGCGCAACAATGGCGTTTGCGTCTAGAGAAACCGGAGAGCTGGCTTTGTTTACATAACCACTAGCCGCAATCAAGGCTCTGTCAGGATGGGTCAATCCCCTGGAGGCAGGGGTGCCTGGAGGAGCCCTGATTGCAGCATTAGCTACCTGATTTCTCAATCCGCCACGGAAGAAGAAGCTCCAAGGCAGCGTGGTTAAATTAAGTTTAGGGTTAAGATCTACTAGATTAGGATATAAACCTAAGAAAGGGTTAAGTGAAGAGCTGGCAGGGCTGGTTGTAGATGAGATTGCTACTAAGGCACCTAATACTGGTCTGGGGCTGTCTGATCTTTCCTTTACCGGCGAGCTTCCGCCATCCCCTGTTTCCCTGCCTTCTTTCATTTGCTGGTTATAAACTGAAAGTACCCGTCTTAAATTTTCAGGGCTGCCAACCAATGGCCCTGAACCAAGTTTAAATCTCTGTAGTTTGTTCACCCAATCCTTCAGCATTATGTTCCGCAGTGTATCACTTGTTAAATTCCCTACAATTAAGCCTGTTCCCCGCTGTAAAACAATATCCCCATTAACCTCGACATGAACGGTTCCGCTGGTTGTAATCAAGGGATTATAATATAATAGATGCGCTCCGTTGGTAGTAACAAAATCTATAAAATCGTCGGAAAAAACCTCTCCGATATTGTCTTTTGTAACATTCATAGATACTCCAAAGAATGCCCTGCCTTGCTTTAATCCTCTCATTGCGCCAGCAACTTTATCAAATACTCCGGCACCTCTTCGGGCATCGTTGTTTTCCTTTAATCCATCCAAACTAAGCAAAACAAACATATTGCTGTGGTGATTTATTCTGGCGATTGTCTCAGCGTCAAGAAATGTAGCATTGGTACAAACAACTAATTCTATTTCCGGATGTTTACCCGCCAAATCAAATACCTTATTTCTCGTCGCAGGATGAAATGGCTCACCGCCAAAAATAGCGATAATAAAAATACCTAATTCTTTTGACTGCCGTACTATTTTCTCAATCAATTCATCCGGCATTATTTGTTTTGTCTTCTGCATATAACAATCTTGGCAGAATAAATTACAAATCCCGCTGATGTCAAAAGAAGTATAAGCCGGTAAAGAATACCCTAACCTCCTTTGAATCATCACTCTCCTTAGCCCAACAAATAAAAACGGCCTTACGAAAACATTGTAAAACGCCGCTGACATTGGCTTTAAATTCACTTCTCTGATAAAGGTAAATAAAAGGCTAAGCGGGAAGACAAGGTAGGTAAATTGTTGTATTTGCGCCCTGACAATCACATTTATTATTCTAGGGATAAATCCGTGTCTTTCTTTAAGCGGCTGTACAGGGCTGGAGGCAGCGATACCCTCCACCGGCGAGCTTCCGCCAAAATCCTTGGCGGATCCACTTAAGCGATTAAATCCAAAAAGCATAACCGGCATAGTAAATGCTGCCTTCTCTACAAATCCCAGTGGGAAGAAATAACGTTTTATGAAAGCAAGCATTGCTGCCACAAAAATAACGTGGCTGATAATCCCGACAATCTTAGCAACCCTATACCAGGTAAATTTCCATATTGCAATTCCTATTCCTCCGGCAATTCCCAGCGCCAACATAAGCACATATTTAAAATCAATAATATTCGGATAGCCAAGATAAATAATTAAAGGGGTCAGGGGAGCAAAAACCCGTGTCAATCGAAGAACAATAGATCCGCTCATGATAAAAAACGCATCCCATACTCCATATTTTTTTTCAGGGGCAATATCGCTTAACCTTTTGGCAGTGCAAAGAACCCTGCCTAAAACTATAATTATAAAACTAAACCCTAAGAAAGCACCGAGTGTCGCGTTAAAAGGATCCATAATAAATATCAGAAAAGACTCAATCCTCCCCTCGGTTATCCAAGGCAAACGATAATCAATTGAGAAAATATCTGCCGCTATTCTACAAAAAACATACAAAGGAATGAAAATAAAAGGAGAGAATGTCATCGTCATTAGATAAGAGGCAACTCCGATAAACTGTGATTCATAACGCTGTTGTTCCTTATCTTTCCCCTCAGAATTGGTTTCCACCGGCGAGCTGGCGAGGATAATGTGTTCTTTAAAAAGATAGCTATTAACGAGCTTTGAAACACGCTGCCTAACGGCCATATCAGCATACGGGGATGGATAAAAACCAAGAAGCATCTCCTCAACAGCGTTATATCCCTGGAGAATACTTCTTAAATTAGGATGAGATCCTAATACTTTTTCGGGTTCTTGATGCAACCCTACTAATTGCGATCTTAATTCATTTATTCTTTCCTTTGTTCCGGCATGGCGGATAGCCTCTTTTAATACTCCGGCTTTCTGGCTATATTCAATCTGCCAATACACGCCAAGTAAATTGACCCCCAGCCAATCCCGGCCGCGGCCGCTTTTTTGGTCTGCGTTATCCATCTCACGCAGGATAGTGAAAACAATCAGCTTATAAACAAAATCCAGGTCCATAAGCCTATCCAATATTCCCGCTAAATTATCCGGATGCTTCAATAAATCCTGGCTTATCAGCATATCTCTAAGGGCTTCAACTGCCTGCCGATGCCCGCCTTGATTTTCGATGCGCTCAGACATCTTAGCAAACTCTTCCCGAATCACCTGCGCATTGCCATTGCTTGAAGTAATTCTTTCTATCATTTGGCCAAGGTTGCCATTAAGAAATTCTGTATCGAGGAATTCCAGGATTTCATAGGCAAATAATCCGTCCAGGGCATCGAAGGCTTCTTGCGCTGTTTGATCCCGGCTGGTTAAGATGCCCTTAACTAATTCTACAAAACCTTCAAATTCTCTTTCAGCCTTTTCATTTTCTCCAGCAGAACCTCCATGCATTATATAGGCCAGCGTTCCAGCGTTATCGGTTAGGCATATTTCGCCGTCTTTGAAACCGTGAAAAATCCCCTGAAAATCATCCCCAAATAATAAATTCACCCGGTCAATAGCTTCCAATAAAAACCTTATCCTGCTTGCATAAGCTGCAGCTTCCTCTTCAGAGAATCTAGCTTTATACTCGTAATAAACAAGTAACCACTTAATATCTTCTCGAAGTTCACTAAATTTAGCAGGAACAAATTCAGGAAATCCTACTTGTCGCAGATCCTGGAGCCGTTTCTGAGCCTCTGCTAAAGTTTTTCCTGGACACAATTTAACAATGTAAGAATTAAAGCCAGGCCCTGATTTTGCTAATGCGTTTTCTGCCGGCGAGCTGGCCGTAGGATTAGCGCCTCTGACAGGGCTAATTTTATTTTTTATTTTATCAGGCAGCGTATCCAACAATCCTGCCTCAAGCTGTACTGCCAACCTAAAACTACCAATGGCTTCTGGCTCCATCCTTCTTTTTAAATACGCCATTCCCACAGCGCAGTATGCCCGGGCATAATTTGGCTTATAACACAGCACACTTTTATATTCTTCAATAGCTTGAGCATATTTTGTTTGCTCAAAATAAACATTTCCCAAATGATAATACGCACCGGCAAAATCAGGTTTAAGCCTGATGGCTTCTTTAAGCGCATTCTCTGCTGCGCGCCATTTTTCTAGTCGCGCATAAGTAGTCCCTAAATGATAATACACCGGCGCATTATAAGGCTCCAGCCTAGCTGCCTTTTCAAATTCCTTACTAGCTTTATTAAAAGCACTCCTTGCCTGGACGATATTATTTGAATCCAAGGATACACAAGCTGAATTGTAATATATCGTTCCTAAATTATCATGCGCCCACGCCAGATCAGGAATAAGCCTAATGACCTTTAGGCAAGCAACAACAGCCTTGTTATGGTTGCCTAAGTGGGAGTAAGCGCTCCCCAGGTTGTTATAAGCTTCAACGCAATCAGGATAATACCTAATTGCTCTTTTGCAAAAGACAACAGCCTCACTATATCTACCTAATTTACTATAGATATGCCCAAGATTTACTAAAAGAAAAGGAGTAAAGAAATAGCGACCTGAAAACCTAAGTTTAGAATACACAAGGTTAAGTGCATATTCCAACGGAAGCATGAAAACCGGATAACCAAACTGTTCTACTTGAGAAGAAAAAGCAGAAAGTTGCTCTAGTGTAAGCCTGTGTTCTTCTTTTAATACAAAATTTCCTTTTACTCTGTGATAATACTTTTGCATATCAACCGGAGTGATCATATCCCTAGCGAAATCTACAAACACATAAGTTTGCCGAGAAAAAACAATTAAGGGAAAGCCGTGGCCCACATTCGAGCCGGTTTTATAAGGAAGGCTGAACCCTTTGACTTTTAAGCCTGCTAAGCGCAAAAGTATATATGTCAACTGGGAACAAGGTATACAACGAGCAAGCACCAGCCTTAAATGGCCCTTTTCTTCTTCAGCTAATGTTGCTTCATCAATGAGCTTAAAAACATTCTCCTGATTGGCTTCAATACCTGCTGCCAAAAGATCTATAAGCCTGCGCGAAGAACCTCTTCCCTCGCTAATGTATCCTTCCGCTTCTAAAGCCACCCTCAAATCAATCAGGCTTTGCGTAAGTTCTAAAACATCTTTAGTTTGCAGCCTTTGTCGATAGGATTCGAAATTAATCTCGAAGAATAAAATATTAAATTCTCTGACCAATAGCGCAATAGCCTCTTTGGGATAAAGCAACTCGCCAAGAATCTGTCTTAAGGAATTACTGCGCTGAGAATACTGGCTGACTTTCAGGCATCCCTCTATAACAGCTGAAGTTATCCCAATAGCAGCCCATTTAATAAAAGGAATGACTACGGGATAAACACTTTCCGAGATAAATGCCGGAACCCAACCAGCTTCCTCACTATCCGGAAAATCTTCTTGCAGCTGCCATTTGTAATCTGGTTGCTGATCATCAACTACCGGAGAGGAGGAGCTTACAGAAACGAAGCGCGGCTGAACGCCAAGCTTTGCGGCGCGTTTTTCGGAGTTTGTAAGATCCTCTCCTTCTCGGAATCCCTCTCCTACTTCTACGAGAAAATCTAATGCATCATTAAAAATCCTCATTTTTCCTTCAAGAGTATCTGGAACAGGCCTTTGGTTTGCTTGCTCAACTGCGTTTGGCTGCTGCGATAAATCCGCTAATGAAATCCCTACAATAAAATAGGCATTTAAAAGTCCGCTGATAAGCGTTAATAAAAGATTTTTATCATCCAGAAAATCCGGTTTTTCTGGTTGATGAATAAATATTTTTACCAGTTCATCAATTTCTTTTTTCCCCTCCTCTTGTTCCAATAATCTCATTTCTCGACGCAAACGGCCAAAACAAGAATCTATCTCCTGTTGGAACGCAAAATCCTTTCCTGCAATATCGCGCATAATGCCTTCAAATGTATCCAAGGCCAAAGCAATAGTATGAGGAATGTCAAATTCTTGCCTTGTTGCATCTACGGGGCTTGAGGCAACCGGCGAGCTTCCGCCAGAGGGAACGGTTTTCCTTAGAGAACCGTTCCCTGTTTCCTGTGCTCCAATCCAAACATTAGAATATTGACGGATACTAAAAAGCGTTATGATATATAAAGGAGTGGTAGAAGTTGGTTGAAGATTTGCAACAGTATGGATGAACCGAGCGGCTTCTGCTTCGGAGCCAAAGCTGGCAACGGGATAATAAACTCTTCCCTCATTAATATCAGCTGTTCTTCCAAAGACAATACGGCGGGCAAAACGAGCAGCAGCATCCGGCCCCGCACGCGCTTCCACAAAACCATAAATTTCCGCTGCATTGCGAACTGGGCTATCCAAACCTTCAAATGCTCTGACTGGAACATTCGCATCAATAGCGTACCACCATTGCGCATCCTTACCGCCCCTTCCTTCAAGTTTGCTAACAAGACATGAAACACTTCCCTCGCTGTTATTGCCAGAAGGAAGATTGCTACTCAAACGCCACCGCATATTTGCTATTCGCGCCCGGATAGATTGAAGCGCTTCAAAGATAAAAGATTCTTTGTAAAAAGATATGTTAGAAAGCACTATACTAGCCATACCCAAATCTCTTTTACTCTGATAAATTGTCCTATTGGCTGGGTTTGCTATAATGTCCCGTTGTGCCCTGTGTTGTTTTCTTAATATTCTTGACTTCATTTTTAAATTTCTACTACGCAAGGGCACTCCAAACACTCTTCGTCCACGCCAAGACATATCTTCATGCAGGATATCTGCTGCTCCGCTTCCGCGATAATCAGGGCGTATATATATAGCATCCCCTTCAATACCTGCAAATCTCTGAGAATATTTATTAAATCCGATAACCTCGCCTCCATGCAAAATCAAAACTACGGTAGTAACCCAGCTACCCAGCTCTTTTATAAAATCATCTCTATTCTGTGGATCATAAAAACAAATGCTTCCAAGTGCTCTCTGCGCCAAATCAACATATTGATCTAACATTTTTCCTGGTAAAGACTTGCTAGCGCGCATTAAATCAAACTGCTGCAGGCCAAAGCGTCCGCTTAACGCCACCCAAGAATCCCTGCTTAGGCGTATCAATGTAATAGGATATTGACACTTAACCCTTGGCTGTAGAACAGAACTATTCTCCACCGGTGAGCTTCCCCTATGCTCTGAAAAATCGGGGACGGTTCTCTTGGGAGAACCGTCCCCGGTTTTGTCCCCGGTTTCCAAAGACGAACTGACCGTATGTTCAGGGTATCTCTCAAGTCTATAAAAAGAAGTAATATTAAGCGTCAAATAGTAACTTATTAACCTGCTTCTAAGCATAAAAACAAGCCATCGCCTTAGATATCGCTCAATTTCATCAACTGCTTTTACCAACGCGATTCCTTCTTCGGTCTTTTTTGCTTTAACTATTATCCCACAAGCCACCAGAGAAGTATCATCGGAGCAGATAATTTCATAAGTCGGGCCAAATAGAGGATCAGTATGGGAAGGCTGCGCAACTTTAAGCGAAATTAACACCTTCTTTCTATTCTCAAGAGAAACTCTCGCCCCCGCTGCAGGATTATTGACTGGCGGAATCACTTGTATCGCGCCAACTACTTCCTGGCCATGGAAACCGTAGCGCTGGATCTTTTCCGTAAGCGTACCCTTAAAATCATCTCTCATGAACCTATCCGCAGAGAACTTCCAGCAAAGATAAAAAAGAGGTAAAGAATTAGTTGCGGTACCTTCAATAAAAGCTTTTTCGCGGGCAGCTTCCGCTACCAACCAATTAAGCACCGACCTGGCAATACCCTGGCCAAGATATCTTCTATAATTAACTGAATCAAAGTCGCCGATCGGGCAAAATTCATATACCCTGTAAACTAAATGGTGCTCCGGGTCTTTCCGGTCTTTCTCAAACACAATATAGCCGGTTATGTGCCCCTCAACATAAACCCAAACTTTGTATTGATTCCTGAAATAATACTCCCGCTCAAGGCGCAGTATAATCTCCGGCCCATCCTCTATATTCCTAAGCAGAATAATTTTTTCGTTTCTAACCGGCGATGAGGATTGAGCAGAAGGAACGACAGCCCCGGATTCTATTTTGCCTAAACACCCAATAACTCGATGTAAGTAAAAAGATAAGGGTTGGCTAAAGTTGCCTTTAGGAAATCCAAAGGGAGTAACCTTCTCAAGTATCCTATCCAAGACGCCTCTATCATCACCAATTACATTATATTCTTCATCCACATCGATAAAATGAAACATCCAATGCTGATAGAATTTAGAAGCATTGTTGATGTATCTAACCGGCAAGCCAAAACCTCTAAGCACGCCTTCTAAGTTTCCTTCGTTAAGAAGATCAAAACCACTATCAATATATCTGGCATACCATAAGAGCGCGATAAAGGCTTTAAGGTGGTTACCCGGAGCAACTGCCAGAAACTCTTCATATTTCTCAACAAGGTCAAGATGATAACGTTTAAGATAGTAAGTGTAAAGTTTGTAATTACTGTTAATGCGCCTGACAGGGAAACCAAAACCTCTAAGAACGCCTTCTAAGTTTCCTTCGTTAAGAAGATCAAAACCACTATCAATATTTCTGGCATACCGTAAGAACGCGATAAAGGCTTTAAGGTAGTTACCCGGAGCAACTGCCAGAAACTCTTCATATTTCTCAACAAGGTCAAGGCCGAGTTCAAGATAATGGGTATAGAGTTTGTAATGGATATCAAAAAATCTTACAGGTAACCCGAAATCTGTAAGAACATCTGCCAGATTTGCTTCACCAATACAGGAAAATTCTGCGATTGTTTCTAATTGCTGTTTGGTAGCAATGAAAGGTTTTAGATTTCCCTTGCTTTGCAGGCGTTCTGCTTGATAAACCAGGCCTGACCACATCACCGGAACTTGGACAAACGCTAATCTATGAAATCTCTTATCTATTCTGGGTTGGGCATTATGAGATTCTTTCTCTTCTTCATATATCCTAGTAAATGCTTCCGGGATAATTGCTTTTCTAAAGTTAGTGCGCTGGCCAAGGCGAATATGCAACTTACCAGTTTCATCCGGATAAATAATAAAATAAGCCAAAGGTTTTCCTGCCGGATCCCAAAGCCGGCAAAGCTTAAGCTCTGTATCTTGAGGCAAGAAATTAAATACCTTCTTACCCATGGTAAGCTTGGGTAAGGCGGAGAATTTCACAGTAATAGTTTGTAGAGCAAAAACAGCTCCGCGTTCTTCTATAACGCCTGAAGTAAGAATATAGGGAATAGTTCTCCTTAGAGAACCGTCCTCTGTTTCCACTGGCGATCTACTTGAGCCAGCCTTTTTAGCCCACAATTGTTCTTCTACAGGGGTTATATCTCCGGTTATAAGGGGGGGGGCTTCTAATTGCGGTATTTCCCGTAACCGTAACAAGGCTCTTTCTTCAATTTGACGGATGCGTTCTCCTGTAACCCTAAATATTACGCCTATTTCAGCGTGAGTAAGGCCATGATAAAATCTGTGACGCAGAATTTCTTCTTCTCTAAGTGGAAGAGCAGCTAAAGCTGTATTGATAACCCTAATATTCTCTGCTTGTATAACAAGTTCTTCCGTTACCGAATCAGGGTCAGCTATCTCTTCAATACCCTCATCAATAGCTATAGGTAGAGATTCAAGAACTTTAAATGTTCTTGTTGTCTTTATAAGCGGATGCTCCCGAGTAAACCTATCCCTAAGTTCTGCTTTTTGCTCAGGATTTAGTTTGCCAGAAGAAACGTTATGCGTGCGGCAATAATCCTGCGTTAATAACATTAAATCCTCCAAGCTGCCTCCATAACCCCCGCCCATATGCTGAGTAATTAATGACATCAAACCGCGGCGGATTGCGTAATAAACATACTGCTCAAACTGTTCGAACGCTGGAGATTGGCCCGTAATAATTTCATTTATAGAAGTGAAAAATACAACCTGAGCTTCTGCAACCCACTCCTCAGCTTCTATCTCTGCCTCTCCTAATTTAATCTTTAGATCTAACACGGCCTGCAACTCTTCCCAGGAATTACGTGCATCATTAGCTAGCCTAACAATCAAATACATCCAAACATCAAGAAAAGCTTGCCGGGCTAATGCTGATCCTGACTTAATGGCGCGTAGGAACTCTAATACAAGCGCCCTTGGCATAGGTGCTTCTGGGCCTGTTTTCCGTTCTTGATAGCGTTTAAACTCATCATTACGAATCCGTTCTTCAAATCCCCTGAGCTCTTCTCCGTTAAATGATTCAACAACCGGGCTGCTTGCGGAAGCCGGTTTCGCAGAGGCACTATCATTAAACTCCTCCTCGTTTGAAAGCGGCAACTTAGCAAGCTCACCGAGAGTTGCCGGCTGAACAATATGTAAAACAGTAAATGCCAACTCTGCGTAAATCAAAATCATATCACTTGAAAATACTTGATCCTTGCCAAACGCCCCGGTTTGCGGATTAAAACCGACTAAGAACCTTGCCAGACGGATATAGGCATCATAAGCAAATCGCGCGCAAACCAGACTATGCCTTTGCCTATATCGCTCGAGGAATACGGAGTTATAATATAACTCCTGGGGAAGATCAAAATGGACAGTATTCTTTCCCGGGAATACCGCAAGACGCATCATATACGATATTACTTTGTGATCCCGGCCAAACATCGCTCTATGCTCTGACGGCGCACGCACGTCCACAGAAGCGACTAAGGGATTTTGAGGATCAATTAAAATCCCCATAATAAAATGATTTCCTGTTGCGGCGAAAACAGCGGCTTTATCTTTTGCTTGACTAACAGTGCGCCGAAATCTCTTTACCTGACGCGCCATGTTTTTGACAACAACCTCTAGCATCTCCCGCTCTTGCGCTTCCTCATCCACCGGCGAGCTGGCCTTAGAACGTTTTATCTTTGTTTTAAATTCCTTTTGTTTTTTCAAAGATTTTGTTTTCGGTTCATCTTTTGGGATCCTTCTTTCACTGCTTCCCCTTAAATTTAATATATGATCTGAACCTGAAGATCCCCTCCATCTAGAAACCTTTAAATTCACTTCTTCTTCCTCATTATCCATACTCCGTATCGGGGAGGAAACTGAATCCTGCACCTGCGTATAGCGGCCTTTAAAGACTATCTCGCTGCGCTGATTACGCGCTGTTACAGAAGCCGACACAAAAACATTATTTCCGCTTGTTCTAATATCTTGCACAGTGCCATCGAGAGTGATTTGATCGCCAGGTTGAATGAACGCGCCTTTTTCTTCAATAGCAGCGCCGACAATCAACTGACCTTGCGCCGGGAAAAGATGCGCGTAGCCGCTCCATAAAGCTGCGGCCATTAAATGATCCTGGCCAATTTTGCCGAATAATTCGCCGAGAATAGATAGATGATCTACGGATACGGAGTTTCCAAGCAGGGTTGGCCAGGCAGCAGATGCTCTTTGGCCGACAGAATGCATAACTGGCAAAGTATAGGTTGGTTGAGGAGAAGGAAACGCGGATAATTCCGGCGGAGCCCTGGGCTGCAAATCCAAAAGCTCATTCTCGCCTCTAAATAACCTGATT
>Ga0172370_10000535_pt1 | contig 59150 bp, 53 predicted proteins | sample LakKiv5m_FD_114538 | JGI IMG/M metagenome (GOLD analysis project Ga0172370, IMG submission 114538) | Freshwater microbial communities from Kabuno Bay, South-Kivu, Congo - kab_022012_11.5m | ecosystem: Environmental > Aquatic > Freshwater > Lake | place: Democratic Republic of the Congo... | reverse complement strand
CATCCACATTCAGCAGGATTTCATGCAGGCGATAGGGGATTTTTTACTGAAGAGAAAAAACCCGCTGCAGGAAGGCAACCTTACGCAACCAGAGGAGTATCTACGCTGTGGATGCCCCAATTCCAGAGGGACCTCCTCAGTGCTTCTTCCCTCTTATTCACAGACCCGCGTGCGCACTGCGGCGCCGATCCTCCCTAACAACAGAAATCTTGGAAAACCGCTGGATGATCTTAAGGCTCTTTGTACTCACAGATAGCTTTATAGTGGCTGTGTTGTGTAAGGCCTGCACGCCACCTGACGGATAAAAATAGCACTCTTTTCGAGTTACCCAAGTCATATGTTGACCTGCCGTCCTAAGCTCACCCTCAGGGATTATATGCTAGTGACCTACTGGACTTTATGCAAACACTATACAATCGTTGCCATAATTAATAACTAGATTGCTACGCTTAGCTGTCGATGATGCTAACAGCTATTTTGTCATTTCGAGGAGCAGCTGGATACGTGGCAATCTCCGTGGCGCTTTCACACTGGAAAAACATGAGAGAAATAGCACAATTACTTCGAGTAATACGCTAGAGCATCTTCTAAGAGGCAGTCACGTATGCCTCGCCCCTAATGTCAGTCTTCGGTGCGCAGCTCATCGGAGACTGACGTCCTTTTGCTCATGCGCTGCGAAGCCTGGGGCGGAGCCGCAAATCTTTATACTCAGCCTATTGTAGAAAACAGCACAAATACTGGTGTCGGCGTCCCCAACTCAAGTAGAAAAATACTTCAATCAGGGCTCTATCTTAGTTCCCAAGACAATCAGGAATTTCGCTAACCAGTCAGGATGAGCTGGCCATGCCGGCGCTGTCACAAGCTTCCCGTCAACGTGTGCTTTGTCAATGGGAGTATCTACCCATTTTCCACCGGAACACCGGACATCCGGCCCTACTGCCGGATACGCTGTGCAGCCCTTTCCTCCTAATATCCCTGCTGCCGCAAGCACCTGCGCCCCATGACAGATAGCTGCAATGGGTTTGTCAGCCGACGCAAAGTGCTGCACCATACTGATTACGGCTTTGTTCAGTCTTATGTATTCGGGTGCTCGGCCTCCCGGAATTACCAGCGCATCGTAATCTTCTGCCTTAACCTCAGAAAAAGTTGCGTTGAGCGTAAAATTGTGCCCCCTCTTCTCACTGTAAGTCTGATCCCCTTCGAAATCATGGACCGCGGTTCTCACGAAGTCGCCGGCCTTCTTGTCAGGACAGACAGCATGAACGACATGCCCGACCATAAGTAAGGCCTGAAACGGGACCATCACCTCGTAATCTTCGACGTAGTCGCCGACCAGCATCAGGATTTTTTTTGCCGCCATCTCTGTCTCCTTTCGTCTGTTGAGATCGCATTCACCACAAAATCATTTTCTGACTCTTTCATGCGCCAGTTTACCAAGTAGGCTTTGATCACTCCAGGAAAAAAATATATTGAAGCGGTGCTCGCACTTTTTTACACAATCAATAACGAAGCTTGGGGCCTAGGCGCCAAGATAGGCATTCTCCTTTCCTAAGTCTTTTCAAGCGGCTTCTGCTTTGGTAGTGATAATAGGAAAGATGATTCACCATAACAGAAACAAGGAGCGGCAATGAATGCGCGGTGGGCCTCTGAATGCCTTCAGTGGCCGACAGCAGCAATTTTGATCCTCTACGCAAGCGTACTAGTGGTCGCTTCAGGGGACATTGGGTTCGACGCCGACGATTGGTGGATATTTAGTTGGGCATACTGGTTCCCTTATCCCAAATCTGTGGGGGCCTATGCGCAAGAATTACTTCGTCCACTGGAGGGGCTCTACTGGCTAAGTATGTTTGAGTTAGTCGGCTTTAACCGCCTCGCCTTTCATGTCGCCTCACTGATCCTCTGGATAGGGGCTGCCATATCGATGGGAGCGTGCCTGAAGAAAGCGTTTCCTCGAGACCGCCAGTTCGTAGTCACATCTGTGTTCCTAGTTTTCTTTCTGCCTATGGTGTCGTCTCTTACCTTTATCATCTTTACTGACAATGCGAGGCTCAGCATCCTGCTGTTTTGGATCTCGGCGTTCTATTTTCTTGCCTGGGCGGAAGGGCCGCTGGAATGGAAGGGCCTCTTTCTACCCATTCTCATTTATGTACTCTCGTTCCTAACGTACGAAACCGCGAGTCTCTTGATACTTGCTGTCCCATTCTTGGCATTGCCCGTGCGAGCAAACAAAGGCGAAAACCCCGTTAAAAAGACATTCCTCGTAAAGTTGATCTGCGGGATAACCATAGCTCTAGGAATATCGCTGGCTATTAGATATACACTCTTGAGCGGCGGTGCCGTAGCTCACCGTCATATCATACCCCCGCTCGATCTTATTGTGTGGTATGTGGCACTGCTGCCCCACTATCTTATTGCGCCGTTCTTGACACGACCGGATGCGGCGTCCACTGTTGTGGGCTTTGTGACTGCTATCCTATTCTTCCTTTGCCTTTATGTTTCGGGACGCTCTGAAGACCTAGGACGAAGCGTTAAACCCCAGACATTTCTTCATCTCAATTCCGTCTCATACAAATTAGCCCTCGGTCTTCTCCTTTTCTTTCTTGGTATGCTTCCCTATCAAATTGCGGGTTACGGCTGCTCTGTACCGAAGATATCGGAGACCGTGACGGCAATGTATGGGTTCCTGCCCCAGGGAGATACGAGCTGGTTTAATTTTAATTGGGCAAGTCGCATCTATTCTTCTGCGTCTTGCGGCCTGGCGATCCTAATTGCAGCGGCGGCCGCGATCCCACGCCGAAGCCTAAGACATATCTCCCTCGGTATGGTCGTCGCAACGGTGGGCTTCATGGCGACGTTTCACTTCGGACTGAGCAAGGACTGGCAGGAGGCGGCTACCATAAGAAATGGTCTTGTTAGGAGTCTCCTCCGCCAAGTGCCTGATGTGCGATCGCATACAAATTTCATTTTCCTAGACCTCGAGACCTATCATAAGAGGGCTGCAGTGATTCGTCGTTGGGCCGGCTTAAGAGAACTCATCAGAATGCTGTATGACGATAGGACGTTGGGCGCCTGGTACCTCTATCCCTATGCAGAGAGACCACCCAATAAACGGTTCCAGCGAGCCATTGTGTCTGCGGGAGGCTTTGTGAGTAGGGGGCTAGGCCTGAATATGCCTGTTCCGCACGATACTTTGCTCTTGCTGAAGAGAAGCGAGCGGGAACTCGTCCTGTTAGACAAAATAACTCCAGGTGACGGCTCAGTTCATACTGGGATCTCATGGCGAGGTTCAACAATGTTGCACTGCAACAAGAATAGGATCATTTCAGTGTGGGGCCTGTTCATACGGAAGAAATATCACTGCCAGCACAAGAGGTGGATATCCAGCCTTATCTCGACCTTAAGGCTCCAGGAGTAGGCTTAACTGCCCGATGCCAGTGTCAATACGAGTTAGCAATCAGCAGACCAACAAACGACCAACAAACGAGTTGACTTCTGAATCGCATAATTTAATATTTATGAGCTAGGGCTATTGTTCCGTATTTCATGTGCAGAGGTCGAAGGTACTAAAACCTTCAAGAAACCAAAGAATTTCAGGACAAGAGCAACAGATAATGATTCTCCACTCTTGTAAGATTATTGGCTGGGGCGGGGTTGTCGCGTGGAAAATAATGATGCAATTCTCAGACGATATCCTGAAGACAGGTCTCTCAAAGAGGATGAGGGTCGCTGGTGGGTGGTTCACACCAGGACCAATTGCGAAAAAATCATTGCAACCTATCTTCGTAACAGGGAAGTAAGCTATTACATCCCTTTGTATAACAAGAAAGAACGCATAGGCTGTTTTCAGAGAATTCGAGTAACGCAAGTGCCCCTCTTCAGAGGCTACGTATGCATCGCATTGGAAAAGCGAGAGCATAGTCTTCTCTACGATTCGAAAAAGTGGGTTCGACTCATCAAAGTCCCTGATCAAACGCAATTTGTCCGCGAACTCGAGAACATCGAGCAAGCGTTGGCAAAGGACGTGGACGCCGTTGTCTATCCGGGCTTGGTGGTTGGTAAGAAAGTTATTGTGCGGTCAGGACCCCTAACCGGAGTAGAAGGGATTTACCTCAATAGGAGAAGGGGAACTCAGATCGGGTTGAGGGCTACGCTATTCAATCAGAGTGTCAACATCTGGCTCGACCCATACACACGACTCGAACCTATCTAATAATACGCGTCATCGCAAAGACAAGAGGCTGCGAAAAGTCTCCTTGATGCCCTCTCCAAGCTGTTTCATGTCCTGCCTCAATTGGCCGAGTAGCGAAGCCGGTGGGACCTTTTCATCCATGCCCTGGCCCCCTGCGGCAGTCTTCTCTGCAATGCCACCCCTAAAGGAGTCCAGTACAAAATTATCAAGGGTTTTTTCAGGCCCCGCGGGCGCTGCCGAGGGAAGGCCGGTCTCCGAAGGCTTGGGTTTAGCAAGGCCGGCTGACGGCCGACCCAGCTTCGGAAGCGTATCTCCGGCCTTAGGTGCCATCTTCTGGTTCGGCGGGTAAGCTCCATACGGCGGTGTGTAAGGTATTCCGGGAGGCAACGGCGGCAGGGAGGAAGATGATGATGCGCTTGCTGGGAAAGAGGGCCGACTGACGGGTTCTAAACCCTGCGACTCCAATGCGTTTTTTCCCGACGCGGTTTCCGAAACTGAAACGGCTTTCTGTTTGACTCCTGCCGGCTTCTTTTTCCCGGCGCTGCTCGTCGGCGCCGGGGTTCGTCGAGTCAGAGCGCGATCCTCCTGTGTATGGGGTCTAGACTCTCTTCCCACTGAACTCTCTTCCCTTTGCCTGGGGCTTGATGCTTGGCCCTTACGTCCTTCCCCTTTGGGCGGTCTTGTTGTACTAACCTGCGGTTCTATTTCTGGCGTTGAAGGCGCCTGGAATGGCAGCGTCTGCGCAAGGCGCATGGTCCCGGAGCGATTCGTTGCGTCCTGAGAAGGGTCGCCCAGTTCCATCTCCTGCGCTCTATTCACGAGGCGCCTCGAGTACTGATCGCCGGCGATATTCAGGGAACTCTGGTGAAGAATAGGATGACCTGATAATTGAGCATTTGCGGGAGAAGACGCCGCTAGTGCTGACAGAAATAGCCAACCAAGGAATAAGAGGAAAGTAAGCCCTCGCTCTCTATGTAAACCATTCATGTAGGTCTTCCTCTTAACAACTATCCTTCATTTTATAATACAACAAAATTATTTGGATTTCAATAGCATTCAATTAAATGATCAAGTCTTGCTTTTTTGTAGAGGCTGACATATAACGCGATTTGTCCGGGGAGACCAGGTGATCACCGGCGCCGGTAGGCGCGGGAGGAAAGTCCGAACTCCAAAGGGCAGGATGCCGGGTAACGCCCGGTGGGGGTAACCCCAAGGAAAGTGCCACAGAAAGCAAACCGCCTCCTCGCGAAGAGGTAAGGGTGAAACGGTGAGGTAAGAGCTCACCGGTTCTCGTGGTAACACGAGAAGCCAGGTAAACCCCATCCGGAGCAAGACCAAATAGGGAAGCGTTTAAGGATGGCCCGTCCGAAGCTTCCGGGTAGGTCGCTAGAGACGGCGGGCAACCGTCGCCCTAGATAAATGATTGCCACCCGTGTTCGGGAACAGAATTCGGCTTATTGTTTCCCCGGACCTGCAAGGGGGTGTCGCGTGCCTCAGTCAGTATTTCACAGCCCTAAAAAGATGCCAAGGGGTGGTTACGGCAAAGGAAAATACTCGAGCAATAGCGGGTATGCCTATCGTGTTCTGTGTATAGTGCTTTTTGCATCGCTTGTGGCAGGGATTTTCTTTGTCAGGGGAGGAGAGAGTCTCAGGCCGTATGTAAAAGACCTTACGGTTAGGGACATACTGGTGTGGCTCAATCCAGCCTTCTCCGAGGTTCCGGAAGAATTTCTCCCCTTCAGTAGCACGAGTATGCGAGAACAACCCAGCTGCTCTGATTCTAGGGTTTCAGGGTCACAGGGCGCCGCTGATCCATTCATGGACAAAGATGATCCTTTTTGCCAAACGGCTGGCCACGCCGCAACTCCCGCTACGCACTCAGATGTGTCTCATATCCCAATCACTACCGAAGCACTTCCTAGTATCACCCAACCGTACAAGCCGGCTTTGATTTTGCCAGAAGCCCCGCGAGGCATAGAAACAACCGTCAAGTCCATAGCTCAGATTGCCAAAGGTTCTACGGACCATGAAACAGGGCAATCACAAGATGCTAAAGCGCTTTCAGACAAACAAAAGCCTGAACACCAATCAGGCCAGCAGCGTCAGAATACCAAGAAATCGAGTGCATCATCTTCCAAGGAAGCTCCAAACCAAGAGAGACAAAACGTCTCTTCTCCAAGAAAAGACACCCCTGACTGGGAGGCCACCCCGCGATCCGAGAAATTTCAGTTGCCCGGGTCGGTGCTGGTGAGGATACAAAATTATAGGGGCACTTCAGTTCGTTGGGATCTAGCAGTAATCCTCGACGACTCTCACTCCATGGGACGCCAAACCAAGTCGTGGAACACCAGCCGTTTTCAAACTGCCATTACGTTTGTTCAGAAACTGTCCTCAACCCTTAATCCAGGTTCAAAGATGGCTGTTAGAGACTTCGTGTGCGGGGGCAACAAAGACAAAAAAGAAGAAGCAAAAGGCTGTCTAAGCCGCCTCTTGATCGACTGGACTCCCGGATCATCGAAACAGTGGAAAGATCTCCTTGAAAAAGCCGATCATGGGGGGGCCACAGATCCCTGCGCTGCCGCGGCTTTTTCCGTGAAGAGGGACTTTCACGGCGGATCAGGGCGAAAACCACGACTCCTGATCATCACCGGTGGCGCCGCAGCTCCTTGCGCAAGTTCACATGTGGTGAAGGCCATCGAGAGTTCCGAGACAACCAAAGGCCTGGTCGTGGACGTATTGGCACTAGGGCTGGGAAAGAAACGTCACAAAGGCTTTTCCTTTCTCGCACAGAGAACCGGTGGGGTTTTTCTCGAAATCGACAGACCCGCCGATGTTGACCATTCTTTTAATAAGTACTCCAAGGTCCTCCAAACCAAAGTCCTCGAGAAAGTCGAAATTAAGAACGAGAAGGTTAGCCTCAGTTTCAATCCTCATCAGGAGATGAGCCTTGCTCCCGGCACGTACGCCGTGATCCTGCCTTCGGTGGAAGGTATCGAACCTTCTAGACGCGTCGTTCCCAACGTGAAGGTGTCTTCCGCTGAAACGACCATCATAGACGTGACTATTCGGAAGGGCCGCCCCGTCGTGCGTATTGACAAGAAACAATGATCTGATTGTGTGGTACCTCTAGGCAACATTGAAGCAGCTCTGGTAACGAGAAACAGGGATGCCTATCCGGATTTCAATGCGTCGATGCAGAGGCTGGGTCGAGATAACTTCAACGGACATAAAAGTCCACACAAACAGTTTTCGATCCCGACAGAACTCTAGAGAAACACTATAGTTGATCTCATAGATCTAGGGACCTACCAAAGCTCAATCTCGATCAGAACCCCTGCTTCTGCCCCCAAGAAAAATGAGGACCGCTGCAATTGCTAACACAACAGCTCCAATAATTGTCTCAAGGACCAGTCCTTTCAAGAAAAGCAATACCAGTGAAGCTGCAGCTACAAGGACGACAAATGTAGCAAATTCGTTGCTAGTAAAAAAGTTCTTCAGCATGCAGCAGCAGCCTTTCCTCTTTCAGGTCATCCTCATCAACGGGTTGCCCGAGCGCCGAGGACTTTGGACTGCTTCATAATATGGATGTATGCAGAATAATCAAGATTCCTCAATGCTTCCAGAGCTTGAGTCCACTGCTGTTCAGCGAGTCGATCGTCTCCCATCTTCTCCAATATCTGAGCTTTATTAGCGGTTACAGATGCGGCAGCTCGGTCGTAATACGATAATGCCTGGGAAAATTTACCGACCCGATCATACATGGCTGCAATCGTCAACAACGCCTGCAATTCTCCATTACTGTCATTCTTGCCGCGAGTGTTCCACAACAATTGAAACGTCGCGATCATGGCATCTCGCTCAATACCCAGCACCCTGCTGACCTTTGTTAATCGATCCATAAGATGACGGTCAGGCTGCCTCCCCCCGTTTTGCTGCAGATAAAGCGAGCGGGCGAGGTCTTCCATCGCTTCGGACCAACTCCCAAGGCTCTCTCTCGATGCGGCGCGAGCCTCGAAAATAGCTTCCATCGCATCTGTTATGCCAAATTTCTCCCGCAAATCAATGGCCGCGGAGTAGGCATGGACTGATTTTTCAAAATTGCCCGTCTCGAAATACCTCCGACCTAGTCTCTCGAGGACTGGAACCATCTTCTGGGTATCACTTCTCTTCCTGAGTTCTCGGAGAAGGGTCAGGTCATCTTGCAGAGAGGGTTCCTTCGGACCTGGTCCGTTTGACCTTGCATTAGAGGCCGCAAGCTTGGGTACTACGCCCCTCTCTTGTGCAAGGGCCCTGTGTCTCGATGCTGGAGGGGCTGGCAATTGCAATTGACTCTTGTCCGGCTTTTTCGCCGGGGTACCAACGCTACCTTCTCTTTTAACTTCAGGTGAACCGTCGGACGATGGGGTCTTTCCAGAAATGCTCTGTGATTCGTTGGCGGCAGGAGTCGCAGGCTTTGAGGCAACTTGTTGAGGACCACTAAAGATTAGCGGCTTTTCGTCTCGAGTTCTTGAATGCTCGCTCCTTGCCGACGCTGGCTGAACCTTAGTTTCCACAGCTAGGGGCTTTTGGGTTGAGCGAGGCGCCCCAGAAAGGGAAGACCGCTGGGCCGAAATAGAAGACGCTGCGCCGGGATCCTTTAATTTGCCTTCCATCGGCCGAGGTTCGGTTACCTTATCGGGCGAGTGTGGGGTGGCCGATTTTACCTCTGGTTGGCTCTCACGAGAGTCCCTGGAATGCGTAGGGATTTCCGCTGATCTTTTTTTTTCAAACCTGGCCTTTTTGCCCGTGGCCAGCTCAGAAATCTCCTGTGCAAAAGCCTCATAGCCAAGAGCAGAGGCTTTGTCTCGAGCCATTTGATAGAAAGACGCCGTTTTTTCCTTTTCCATGAGATGCTTGTTAGTCTCAGCGAGTTCGATAAGCGTTAAGATGACTTGATCGTGGGCCTTCAGCGTTTCAAACAACCTTAAAGCATCCCTTAAATACGCATCAGCGCGTACATAATCTCCCAGGGTTTTGTGAAGGCGTGCTATCTCGATATCACTCCAAGCCACTGCGAAAACATTCTTATTTCTTCTTTCCAGTTGCCGGGCGTCTTCAAAACGAATCAGCGCTTTTGTTGCGTCGGCCTTGGTAGCAAACTCTTGTCCCTGACGATAAATCTCTCGCGCTGGCCCGGAGTATTTTCCCATGGCCTTGTTTCGGCTTGTTTCATCCAAGGTGTGGTACGAGTCTATGAGGGCTTCCCTGGTTTGATTTGTCTCTTGACGCCTGACGCTCGCGTCTGGAAAGGGCTGAGCACGGGCTATCTCTCGGAGTTGAGGCCTCGGTTTTTTTGACCAAAGGGCCTGGGCGTCTGTCAAAGGCTGAGACGCGTTCTGAGGTTTATTGGCTAAGTCACCACCATAAATAGGCCGCAGTCCTTTCTGCACTTCCAATTGATGGATGCGGGACTCAATAACGGCTTTGGCTTCCGGGTCTTTCAATAGACTCCGCGCAAGTTGGTATGTACGCAAGGCTTTCTCGAGTTCGCCCGTCTTTTCCAAGGATTCAGCCATGAATAAGAACGATCGGTGATCCATAGGCTGATAGGAAAAAGCCTTGTCAAAATCTTTTATTGCCCCTTGGTGATTGCCCTGTTTTGCCTTTGCCAGACCCATGTTGGTGTATATTCTAGATTGCAATTCACCACGATTTAATGCCTCTGAGAAGTCTGCGATGGCCAGATCGTATTTACCCTGTTCCAGGTACACAAGCCCCCTGTTGTTCAAGGCGTGGGTATAGCCAGGTCTCATCTGGATTGCCGTTGTATAATCAACCAGGGCTTTGTCCAAGTCTCCCAAGCGCTTATGCGCCACTCCCCTGTCGTTATAATAACAGGCTTCCTGACTCTTCAAAGCTATGGCTTGGCTAAGCAGAGCCACGGCCTTTTCCGCATCGCCGGATTTCAGAGCTTGCAATCCTTCTGTGTAAAACTGTTGCACCGAGTCCCCAGACGATGCAAACACACCCCCGGTGGCAAAAACAACGATAGTGATAAAAAATGCTTTGAATAACTTCATGGTTCAATCCTTAGGTCAGCAGACACAAATGGCCACAGGCATTGGTGTATGCCTGCATGCGGATATTAGTCCAACACCACCTAGTTTGTCATTTCTTGTCTTCGGTATAAAGCCCAAATTGATCCAAAATGTCTTTTACGAAAAGCGCAGTCCGATCTAAGTAATTAGCGCAACGGTCGGTAAACGTAGCCTCCTTGATCGCACCCCATAGGGTTGTACTGTTTCCGCTATGTGGGGAGGCTTGGGCGATTGGCGGCCGAGGGGGAGGGTCTTGTCCATAGGCAACGGCGATAGCCTGCTGGCAGGCTACGATCATGAAAAAAGATAAGACAAAAGCCTTTGCTGTCAGCCGCATGACACGTCCTCCTGAACCAACGAGAAGATATTAGACCTAACAGCTTGATTATATCATAATTATGTGAACATGCAAAGAGGGACACCATAAAACAACTGCTGTAAGACTGTTGACATGTCCACTTCAGGAAGTCTCAAAATTTATCATCAGGACGAACACCGGAGCCAGCTTAAGCCATTATCCCCTAAATCGCCAATCCAATCCATGTTCAAGTGTCTCAAGGGTCTTCGAAGCTCTTGCGAGACTCCGATCGGTCTTTCGGAATTTTGGCAACCTTAGCACACTTGATGCATCAATACACATTAGACAGCACGCATAACAACTATATTAAGGTGAACCTCATGAAAAGCATTAAAGAAGTTATTAAAGACAAGGACGTTGCCAGGTTGATAGATTGGGACCTCCACCCCTTTGATGCGGTGACGCGGTATCTCGAGTGGGGAACGAATTGGTCCCGAGGTTTGAATCATGCCAAATCGTGTAACGAAGCGAGCGCATACTTCAAAATCAATGCAACAAAAAAGCCTCCTAGGCTCGTATTAGTCAAGCAGAGCCATCACGATTACGAGGTTATCGAAGAAATCGAGGCCCCACAGAACCTTATAGACGATTCCGTAGAGTTTTACGGATGTCGCAACGCGGCGTGTGGCATTACCGACGACCTAAGAGCTTGGCTAAAAGCTCAGGCCTACGGGCCTTTTTAACCAGAGGAAAATGGCATGGAATGTCATTGCAAAGATCATCTGCCGGGGGAGTGGCATTCACAGGAAGACTGCGATTGCCATCTGCACCCGTACCCGACCTATATGTTTGTAATCACCAAGGTGGCGACGGATCATCAGCCAGGTGGAACGGTTTACATATCCAAACAGTTTATGGACCTCCTGAACCTCTCAGAAGGTGATCCAGTTGAAATTCTGGGCTCGCCGTCGTGTATCCTTCAAGCCAAAGCTCATCCCAATTCTTGGATCGACTCACGTATGATATCCGTGGGTCAAGATACGATGGATCGGCTTGGTTTGACGATGTTCGCCCAAGTCAAACTACGCAAAGCTGTTTGCTGTCCGTGCAGGCGCATCACACTGGAAGTGCCGGATGGCGTATCCTTGGGACGAGTGCAGTTGCGGAGCCTCATTGAAAAAAGGCTCGGCGCCGTGATCCATGACCTCTCGGCGTTGCACTTAACCACCGACCTGGGCGACGACATAATTCTTCGCATAGTCGAAGTCGAACCGCGTGAGGTTTCCAGACTCGTCAGTTCAACCTCGGTCAAATTTATTGATCCGCATGGCCAAGATTATGTAAGTAAAAGCGATACGACTTTTTCTGATGTTGGAGGGCTTGAGGAGGCAATAAGGAAGGTGCGCGAAGTAGTTCAGTTGCCGCTCGAGCACCCAGAGATCTTTAATCATCTGGGTATCGATCCCCCCAGAGGTGTACTCCTTCACGGTCCTTCTGGTACGGGTAAGACACTGATAGCACGAGCAGTAGCCAGTGAGACCGGATGCTATTTCAAGAGTATCATCGGCACCGAAATCATGGATAAGTACTATGGGGAGAGCGAGGCAAAACTAAGAGCAGCATTTGAAGAAGCTCAACAGAATCGGCCAGCCATAATATTCATTGACGAGATAGATGCCCTTGCGCCTCGTAGAGACGAGACTGAAGGCGCGGTGGAACGCCGTGTCACTGCCCAGCTCTTAGCCTTAATGGATGGACTCAAAGATCGAGGCTCCGTAATAGTTCTCGCAGCTACCAATCTCCCTAACACACTCGATACAGCCCTAAGGCGTCCTGGAAGATTCGACCGTGAGATACTGATAGGGGTACCAGATCTAGAGGGACGAAGACAAATATTAGCCATACACACTCGCGATATGCCGTTAGGTCGAGTGGATTTAGATGAGATAGCTGAGAAAACCCATGGCTTTGTCGGGGCAGACTTGAAGTCCCTTTGCAGCGAGGCCTCATTTCGCGCCTTGCGAAGGGTTCTGCCTGGTCTAGAAGATACTGAACAGACGCTGTCCCAAGACTTCCTTGATGCTGTAAGAGTCGAAAAAGAGGATTTCGAGAGTGGATTATCAGACATGCGCCCTGCTTCAGGACGGATCTTCGAGGTGGATCTTACAGATTGTGGTTGGGACTGCTTGGCGGGCTATCATAACGAGAAATCCTTTCTGAAAGACCTTGTAATATGGCCCCTGAAACATGATCGTTTCTTATCCAGCATTGGAGTGGAAAAAGTCTCGGGGTTGCTCATCACCGGGCCGTCGGGTGTGGGTAAAACACTAATGGCAAGATCTCTAGCTAAAGAAAGTGGCCTAAATGTCATCGAATTGACGGGAACGGAACTGCTCTCAAAATATATGGGCGAAAGTGAAAAAAATATCAGAGAAATCTTTAAGCAGGCTCGACAAATGGCTCCTACCCTGGTCATTCTCGATGCTATTGATACATTGAGCGCAAGTGGATGGTCAGACTCAAAAGTGCTCGAAAGGATTGCAAACCAGCTCGCCAAGGAAATGAGCACCACAATCCCCGGCAAACCCGTTGTTGTGGTAGCCACTGCTCAGTCCCCGGTGCAAGTGCCCACTGTTTTACGCTCCACAGGAAAGTTTTCCCGCGAACTTAAGCTAAGCCCACCGACTGATTCTGACAGAATGGAAATGCTCAAAATGTGGTTGAATACACCCAAGATAAAGTTTAGCGGGGACTATGAGGCGGCATGCCGCCAGTGCAAAGGACTCACAGGAGGTGAAATAAAAGATATTTGCAACAGATTACTTCTGCAATCAGCACGAAAGGCCATCAAGAATCGTTCCTCGGCACCTGAGAATGTCGAAGTTTTGTCAGATGACTTGCTTAAGATGATGGACCTCTGGAAACTCATGGAGAGAAGAGACCAGCTAGACTGATTACACTTTATTGTCGGTCTCCATGTCGCGAGACGGGATTCAAACAAGACTTGATCATAAATCTTTATCCCGATGTCGAATGTTTTTGTAGGAAAAATACCCGTGTGATATGGTATCATGATTTTTCAACAATCGATGATTCGGAAATGTGTACCGAAAGGAGCAGACAACATGAGAGAAAAAATCCAGGCTGCACTTGACACGGTGAGACCGCAGCTACAAGCCGATGGCGGAGATGCAGAAATCGTGGACGTGACCGAGGATGGAATAGTCAAACTCAGACTCAAAGGCGCGTGCGGTGGATGCCCAATGAGTCAGATGACATTGAAAATGGGCATAGAAAGAATCCTTAAGGAAAAGGTGCCTGCGGTTAAGAGGGTCGAGTCTGTTTAAGCGTGTTTTTGTATGTCTAGGGGAGAAGAAGTTACTTAGCACCACATCAACTGTACGCGGTTGGTTGAGCATGCTCCCCCCATCGGAAATCTAGTTATGTAGCTTCTTCTTGCCTCTCTCCTGTGTATCCAGACGGAAACCCGTGTAAGTATCCGCACACCTTGACACTACGCCTCTCTTGGAAGTAAGGTTCAGATATTCCGCTTTCTCGGCGAGACGCGAACGTTTTTCCGACAGCAAATTAAAACATTGAACGAAGGGAGCTGTGACATGGCTTATGTGATCATAGCGGAGGAGTGTAAAGGGTGCCAGACATGTGCCAGAGCCTGCCCGACACGCGCATCCACGGGCGAAAAGAAAAAAGCTCATAGCATAGACGCGAGTCGTTGCATCGAGTGCGGTGTATGTGCCCGAGGATGCCCTTATGGGGCAATAAGAGACCCGAAAGGGAATAAGCCCCCAAGAATTAAGAAATCCGATTGGCCAAAACCGTATGTGTGGAAAGAGGATTGTGTCGGCTGCGAGGTGTGTGTGGCAGTGTGCCCGTTCCAGGCCCTGACGATGTTCGACATCGACGGGGAGAGCATTGCAGGTCTGTATGACAGTAAAGCTTGTGTCGGATGCGGAATGTGTGAACAATCCTGCCCATCTCATGCCCTTCAGTTGGTGTGGCCAGAACCGGCCCGCATGAGCGCATAATTGTTTGATAATTACGCGAGCTGAACGGACGAATTCGTCAGCAGAAAATTACTTAATAATAAAGGCGGTAAATGCATCTTAGTATTGATAAGCACCTCTCCGAATTCGAACCCAATAATATGGAGGTCGTGGACCGAAATCGTCCTAAGCACATGCCGAGGGATCCCGGAGAATAAAAGCCTCATAGCATTAGGATTTGTAAAGCAAGAGACAGGGCAATTAGGTGCCCTGTCTTATTCCGGCGACGTAAACCGATTGACGATGAGTGCCAAGTGATGTATCCGATCGGTAATATTAGTGTGTAACCTCGTTTAATGCACGCATCACAGGCAATTCCTATACTGAAAATAATTGTACCCTTTGTACTCCTAGGTGTGCTGCTGGAATTAGAGTTTGCTCATACCTCGCTGCATGCTGCGCAGCAAGGATACGAGAAATATGTCGATCCAGCACGAAGATTTTCCTTTGATTATCCTGCATCCATGAGCTGTAATCGCGTCACGGATGACGAAGTGAAATTCTCCCACCCATCCGCGTCACTGCGCATTGCCATTCTGGTCGAGCCACGACAGAACAGAAAACCTATAGATTCAAAAGCGCTGTTGGAGTCGTTCAAGAAAAACCTCCACGATACTTCAAAAGATGCTGCCGTCCTCGAGGAAGGTCGCTTGCCGGACATACCTGGGACCCAAAGCTACCTGGTGTGCTCATTCAAAGACAAGAATGATCGCAAAATCATGCAGTTGGTGCAGTACTACGTCTCAAAGGACAGAATGTTTCAAATGATAATTTCCGACCGTCCCCAAGGCTTCTTGAATGTCGAAAAGGTTATTCGGCACGTGCATCGGTCGCTGAAAATTATTAAGCCTTCTCTCGATTGACTTGGGCTACCCGAGGCTCGAGGGGGTGCGTGAATAGATAAGTCGCCGAGATAACGTCCATGGGTATATTTAAGCTCGTTTCAGACTTTATGCCACGAGGCGATCAGCCACAGGCCATCGATCAACTCGTCGAGAACGTAAAACAGGGGGTGAAGCACCAAACTCTGCTCGGCGTTACAGGTTCTGGGAAGACCTACACCATGGCCAACGTCATAGCCCAGACTGAAAAAACCACATTGGTCCTCGCCCCCAACAAGACTCTGGCCGCACAGTTGTTCAATGAATTCAAGCTCCTATTCCCAGAAAATGCAGTGGAATACTTTGTCTCCTATTACGATTATTATCAACCTGAGGCGTACATTCCTCAAACGGACACTTACATAGAAAAAGATTCCAGCATCAATGAAGCCATCGATAAAATGCGTCATTCTGCAACCAGGTCTCTACTGGAACGCAAAGACGTCATCATCGTGGCATCGGTATCGTGCATCTATGGCCTGGGATCCCCTGAAGCCTATCAAAATATGCTCGTTCATCTCATTCAGAAACAGGAGTCTGACAGAGATCAAGTGCTCCGAAAGTTGGTAGAAATCCAATACGAACGAAATGATTATGATTTTCATCGAGGAACTTTCAGGGTTCGAGGAGACATTCTAGAAATATTTCCAGCCTACGAAGAGACCCTGGCGATTCGCATTGAGTTCTTTGGGGATGAAGTGGATGGGATTTATGAGATCGATCCCCTCAGAGGAAAAGTCCTGCGATCCCTTGAGCGGGTGGCTGTTTATCCTGCGAGCCATTACGTGACGGAAAGATCTCGCCTTCTTGCGTCTGCGGACAGCATTCTGGATGAAATGAAACAGAGGGTCGAATATTTCCGTTCACAAAACCGATTTATCGAAGCACAGCGCATTGAGGAGAGGACGCGCTTCGATGTGGAAATGCTGAAAGAAATGGGTTACTGTAGCGGAATTGAGAATTATTCACGCTATCTCACGGGGAGGAATCCCGGAGAGCCTCCGCCGACGCTCCTCGAATATTTTCCAAAAGATTCGCTCTTTTTTATCGACGAGTCCCATGTGAGCATTCCCCAACTGGGAGGCATGTTCAGAGGCGATCGAGCGCGAAAGCAAACCCTTGTTGAATTTGGTTTTCGGCTGCCAAGCGCGCTCGGCAACAGACCTTTGCGCTTCGAAGAATTTGACGCTCTGGTGAATCAGATTATTTACGTTTCCGCCACCCCAGGGCCCTATGAACTTAACATGTCTCGCCCTCACATCATAGAGCAGGTCATACGACCGACGGGGCTGATGGATCCAGTGATAGAAATACGACCTGCTACCGGCCAAGTGGATGACCTTCTAAACGAAATAAATCGAAGGGTCGGTCTTGGACAGAGAGCCCTAGTCACCACCCTGACCAAAAAGATGGCTGAAGACCTGACAGAATACTACGGAAGTCTAGGAGTGAAAGTCCGTTATTTGCATTCAGAAATCCAGACAATACGGCGAATGGAGATCATTAGGGACTTGCGTCGAGGGGAATTCGACGTGCTCGTCGGAATAAATCTCCTCCGGGAAGGGTTGGATATTCCGGAAGTCTCTCTCGTCGCGGTCCTGGACGCCGACAAAGAGGGCTTTCTCAGATCCGAGAAATCCCTCATACAGACTGCAGGGAGAGCCGCCCGTAATGTGGATGGGACTGTCATCATGTACGGAGACCACCTTACGGAATCTATGAAAAAGGCCATAGAAGAGACTAACCGGAGACGAAAGATTCAACTCGCATTTAACGTCGAACATGCCATCACTCCTGAAACCATTCGGAAGGACATCACGGACATATTGTCCTCTATGGCCGAGAAGGACTACGTCACTGTGGAAGTCGCGCCGCTGCCCTCCGAATCAGGCGTCAAACCTGAAGACATCCCGGCACTGATTCAAAGCCTCACAAAAGAAATGTTTCAGGCTGCCCATAACCTTGAGTTTGAGAAGGCCGCCCAGATAAGGGATCGTATTCGAGACCTGGAGAAGCGGCAACTTTACTATGCCTGACCCAATGTTACGCAAGAAAACAGGACATTTTTCTGGTCTAACCGGTTTATTTATGCCATAAATGACGCTTGCTTCACCACGCCGAGCGTTCAAGGGTCTTGTCTGGAAGGAGTTGGGATATCATGCACGTTGGAGTAATTGGAGCCGGTTACGTAGGTTTGGTCACCGCTGCATGTTTTGCCGAAATGGGCAACGACGTCATCATAATGGACATTGCGGAAGACAAAATCGAAGCCCTTCGACAAGGTCGCGTCCCTATTTACGAGCCCGGGCTGGATCAAATGATCAAGAGGAACCTGGCAGAAAGAAGACTCGCGTTTACCACCAAAATTAATGAAACTGTACAAAAGTCATTGATCGTTTTCATTGCAGTGGGGACGCCTCCGGACTGCGATGGTTGCGCAGATTTGAGCCAGGTTTACGAGGCGGCCCAAAACATCGCAACTACCATGGATAACTATAAAATTATTGTTACCAAGAGCACTGTACCAGTCGGTACCACGAGAAAGGTTAAAGAGATTATTGGAGAGGCGACATCCCATCCCTTCGATATAGCTTCGAATCCAGAGTTTCTCAAAGAGGGGAACGCCATCGAGGACTGTCTGAAGCCGGATCGGATTGTCATTGGCGTTGACGATGTAAGGGTAGGGGAGATATTGAAGGAATTATACTCCCCTTTTGTGCGGACGGGGAAACCCATGTTGATCATGAACATTGAGTCATCAGAGCTGACTAAATACGCGGCCAACGGGTTTCTGGCCACAAAGATATCCTTTATGAACGAACTGTCTCGTCTGGCTGAACTCGTGGGCGCTGACATCGAACTGATCAGGGCAGGCATTGGCTCAGACCCTCGCATCGGCAACCAATTCCTGTTTGCAGGACTAGGATACGGCGGGTCGTGTTTCCCGAAAGATGTTGCTGCGTTGACTCGCACCGGAGAACAGCATGGAGCCAATCTCCGCCTCCTCGAAGCGGTACAAGAGATAAACAAGACGCAACGCGACCGCTTTTGTAAGAAAATCTTCTCACATTATGGCTCCGAGTCGCTTCAAGCGAGGAAATTCGCCCTATGGGGCCTCAGTTTTAAGCCTCGTACAGATGACATACGAGACGCCCCGTCACTAGAGGTTGTGCAGACTTTACTAGACAGCGGCGCCTCGATCCGAGTGTTTGATCCCGTGGCCATGGAAAAAGCAGCTAGCGTCCTCGGAGATTCCGTAGAATACGCAACGAGTAATTATGACTGCGTTGACGGACAGGACGCCCTTATAATAGTGACAGAATGGAACGAGTTTAGGTATCCCGACTTTGAGCGCTTAAAGACGGCCCTCAAAGAACCTGTGATATTCGACGGTCGGAACCTTTACGACCCCAAAAAGATGCTCGCTCTTGGATTCACATATTATTCGATAGGAAGGACTCAAGTGGGTCTGTAGTATGAGCCGCAGAGAGCCATCATCATTCTTCGACTATCACTTCCAGGTCAGGCAAGGGAGGCAACTCAGAAAGCGCATTAAGACCAAAAACATCGAGAAACCTATTCGTTGTCGAATAAAGCAGTGGTCGTCCAGGTCCTTCTAATTTTCCCGCCACCGCAACAAGATCGCGTTCCAAAAGGCTCTTAAGGGCGCTTGATGACTCTACTCCACGGATCTGTTCGATCCGCGACTTCGTAATGGGCTGGTTATAGGCAACCACGGAAAGTGTTTCCAGCGCCGCTCGACTCAGCTTTGATGGCCGTATGCTCCGCAGTGACAAGATCCACGGCGCAACCTCAGGCAGGGTCCTGAACTGGTATCCTCCACCGACCTGTGTCAGCACAAACCCCCGTGCCCTGGCGTGATACTCCTCTTCAATCTCTCGGAGTATATCCTCTAACACGGTTCCAGGAACCGAAGGGATGAGCCTTTCCAGCGTGTCCAGTGTCAGAGGCTCGGCGTGTGAGAAAATGAGACCTTCCACCACTGATTTAGCCAATGATTGATTCACGCTGTATCTTTCCTCTCAGGCCACAAACAATTCTCGAACCTATCAACAAAAACTTCACGATCTCTATCGCAACCACTCTTCTCTTGCAAGTTATTCGTTTCCCAACGGCAGCAGAACCATACATTCGTATCAGCCCAGGGTTGAACACCGAGCATATTGTGGTAGAATGCCGATGCATGTGCCGAGTCCTCAAGATCAATACTCGAGGCATTCTGTTATGAAATTCACTGAGTGCAACCCGCAGAGCGTCAACAAGGCCGATATTGTCGTCGCTATCCCGTCGTACAAGGAAGCCGCTTCCATATCGCTACCAACCAAGCAGGCCGACATAGGACTTACCAAGTACTATTCGCACAAGTCCGGTGTGATCATAAACTGCGATAATGGGTCCCCGGACGGGACTACACAAGCCTTCTTTGATACAGAAACCAAGATCCCAAAAATGTCCCTATCCACTGAGACGGGTCTGGTGGGAAAGGGCTACAACCTGAGGAGTCTTTTCCAAAAGGCCGTGGAACTGTCCGCTAAGGCAGTAATTGTTCTTGACGCCGACGTCAAAAATATAACCCCGCAGTGGATTCGGAATCTCTGTGAACCTCTGTTTGACGACTATCATTTCGTTGCTCCCCTGTACGTCCGCCACAAATATGATGGTAGCTTCACAAATAATCTTGTGTACCCCATGACCCGGACGCTTTATGGCAGACGTGTACGTCAACCCATTGGTGGTGAAGTGGGTTTTTCTGGGGAGACAGCAAAACTCTATCTGGATTGCGACTATTGGGACGAAAATGTTGGTCAGTTCGGCATCAACCTCTGGATGACAACCCTCGCTGTGAAGAGCCCCGGCGCGGTGATTCAGTCATTCATGGGCAGGACAAAAATTCACAGAGTGAGGGATTTCTCTGCCGATATCGCCCGCATGTTTAGTCAGGTGGTCGCCACCCTCTTCGAGTTGATGTGCCGATTCGAAACTTACTGGAAGCAGGTGAAATGGAGTAGGCCGACAGCGGTCTTCGGTTTTGGTGTAGGAGAAGTTCAAGTGCCTCCCCCAGTGGATATTGACGCCACCGCTCTTTCTTCCGCTATGAGGGAAGGCCTCCAAAAAAATTGGGACATGTACAGACAGTGCGTCGAGGAACCCAATTTCAACAAACTTGAAGAGGTCGCCAGCCTCCCTGATAGCGACTTTGAATTTCCCACCAATCTCTGGGCACGAATTCTCTTCGATTTTGGCGTCGCGTATCGAAACAGCGCTGTCCCCCGCGATGCCCTTGTTGAGTCCCTAATTCCGCTGTATTACGCAAAAACCCTCTCGTTCGTGTTAGACACGGAAGCTATGAACACACAGCAGGTGGAAGAACTTGTCGAAGATCAATGCCTGCAGTTTGAAAAAGCAAAACCGTACCTTATAGAAAAGTGGCCCACTAAATGAATTGTTCACCCCGTAGAAGTACATGAAATCAGCCTACAAGGCATAGCATAGAGTCGAAGCGCGTAGCGTCATTCAAGGATCCTACCATGGCAAAAATACTCATTGTAGATGATGAAGAAGGCATTCGGATGCTCTATAGCATGGAGCTTCAGGACGAAGGCTATCAAGTGATAACCCTCCCTGATGGGAAGGATCTCCTCGAAGTCGTGGATAGAGAACATCCTGACTGCATTGTCCTGGATATAAAGATGCGAGAGTACAGCGGCTTAGACCTTCTGCAACGCCTCAGGAAAAAGTACTATGACCTGCCAGTCATACTCAATTCAGCCTATTCAAGTTTCAAGGTGGACCTCAAGGCAGTGGCAGCCGACTACTACGTCGTAAAAAGTTCCGACCTTACGGAATTAAAAGAAAAATTGAAGATCGCCTTGGAAACGAAGCTCCCTCGATAAGATCCACGGGGATGCATAAACTCCGTTAGGAGATCACTTAGCTCTCTTTTCTCTACACAAATGGCATCATTCACGACCTCTCTCTTCCGTCTGGCGCCGCGCCTCGTGCACGGCCCGAAGCTAGAAACGCTGCGACAATCACTCTCAGCAACGCGCTTTTTTTGACAACTGGCATGTCCCTTATCGAGATGCACAAACTGTCCAAAGTATATACAGCGGGAAGCGTTCAGGTGAGCGCTCTGAGCGACATAGAACTCGTCATAACAACAGGTGAATTCCTCGCTATAATGGGCCCTTCCGGTTCGGGCAAATCAACTCTCATGAATATATTAGGCTGCCTCGACGCCCCGACTTCGGGCAAGTATTTTCTTGATGGTATGGATGTGTCTGATCTTGACCGCGACGAGAGGGCAGAGGTTAGGAACAAGAAGATAGGTTTTGTTTTTCAAGGATTCAATCTGCTTTCCCGCATGACCGCCTGTCAGAACGTGGAACTGCCTCTCATCTATGGCAGTGTGGGCAACAAGGAGCGCAGATACAAGGCGGAAGAAGCTCTCAGCCTCGTGGGCCTAGGAGACCGATTCAACCATCTTCCATCCCAACTTTCCGGTGGACAGCAACAAAGGGTCGCCATCGCGCGAGCGCTCGTGAATGACCCCAACATTATACTTGCGGATGAACCGACGGGAAACCTGGACACACGCACCAGCCGTGAGATCATGGACATGTTCAGACAACTGAACGAGGATAAACACATCACTTTTGTTATCGTGACTCATGATAGGGAGATCGGATCCTTCACAGATCGGAGAATACTCATACGCGATGGTAGGATAGAAGGAGATGAACGATCTCCGATCAATGCGTGCTAACGACCAAGCACTATGTCAATTCTCCAAAGCAGGCTGCGCCTTCGCCTCTTCCGTTGCCATTGCTCCATGAACATTTTTTAGTTATGTGAATACAAATCAATCGGAATGGCCGCATATCTGATCCGCCGTCCGGCCCTTGTGAAAAGTCAGGAGATGTTATCGTTGAAAAGAACGCTCGTCATTATTGGTATCGCATCTCTCGTAATTGTTACCGCCTATTTTATCGTCAGCAACCGTTCCAGCAACGGAGTTCAAACCAAATATATCACCGTGCCTGTAAAAAAAGGGACCCTCAAAGCCGAGATAAACTCCACCGGCACTCTGAAGCCGCTGGTCGAAGTGCTTGTCGGTACTCAAGTATCTGGAACCATAAAGGAACTTTATGCTGACTTCGAGTCCGTAGTAAAGAGGGATCAACTCATCTGCCTCATAGATCCCGAACGAATTGAAGCCCACGTTAACCAGGCGCGGGCAGATGTCGAAGCCGCCAAAGCCAACGTGATAAAGGCGGAAGTCGCACTGGCAGATGAGATGAGAACATTGGGGCGAAAAGAGCAGCTGATTGAAAGACATTCCATAAGCCAAAGCGAGTATGACGCTGCAAAAACGAAAGCCGATGCAGCCGAAGCGCAGGTCAACGTTGAAAGGGCGCGCTTGGCTCAGCTCCAAGCTAGGCTCAACGAAGCAGAACTTGAACTGAAATACACTCGCATCCTTGCCCCCGTCAGTGGGATTGTCACCTCTCGTACAGCAGATGTAGGCCAAACTGTTGCCGCAAGTTTTCAGACGCCAGTTCTTTTTAAGATAGCCGAGGACCTTACGCGCATGCAGGTCCACACTAACGTCGATGAAGCAGACATCGGAAGAGTAGCGGTAGGGCAAAAGGCAGTCTTTACAGTACCGGCATTCCCAGATCTCGAGTTTGAGGCAATCATCAATCAGATCAGAAACGATCCCAAGATTGAACAAAACGTTGTGACTTACAACGTGGTGCTAGATGTCAATAACAAAGACCTCAAGTTAAGGCCTGGTATGACTGCAAACGTAAGAATTATGTTGGACGAAGTACATGACGCCCTCATGGTGCCTGAACAGGCCCTTAGATTCTCTCCTCCCGAGTCGGCAAAAGCTCATGGTTCGCCACCGCCCACCGATCTCCCGGAAGGCGCTAAGCGGGTCTGGAAACTCACCGAGACCGGCACTGTGGTCCCGGTAAACGTGAAAGTAGGCGTCCATGGGACCGACAGAGTTCAGGTTATGTCAGATGTGTTGCTCGCCGGAGACCGCGTCGCAGTTGATGCCACAACCCAAAAGAAAAGAGACTCGCAAATGCCGGCTCTGCGTTTTAGATTCTGAAAGAGTGATATGGGAAGGAGTGTAATCCATGGACAAGACTGTAGAGACGGCCGCGTATCCCCATAACGAAGCAAACGCTCAACCTAGCCGAACATATTACTCGACCCATCCGGCTGACTTGCATTACATAGGCGTCAACGTCCCCTGTCAGAATGCTTGTCCAGCTTTCACCAATGTACCTGCATATATCAGATGTTTATTCGAGGATCGCAACGCTCGCTCGTACGATCTCAACAGAATTGCCAATCTCTTTCCTGGCGTACTCGGCCGAATCTGTTCTAGACCGTGCGAAACAAAGTGCCGCCATGGCGAGCCTGAACTCGGCAAATCCGTAGGGATTTGTCACCTCAAAAGGTCCGCGGCTGATTTCGGCGATACAGCAGTCGCGCCAAAACAGCCCACTCGGAATCCACAGGGCAAGAACGTCTGCATTATTGGCGCAGGTCCGGCCGGTCTTGCCGCTGGTTACGATCTAGCAATCGCCGGGTTTCAAGTTACAATCCTTGAGGCCCTTTCGGAAGCAGGCGGCATGCTTCGCTATGGCATTCCTGAATTTCGGCTGCCAAGAGATGTCCTTGCCAAAGAAATACAGTGGGTACTCGATCACGGCATGACGTTGCGCACCGGAGTACGCGTCGGAAGAGACGTTTATCTGGATGATCTGCTCCATGCCTACGATGCCGTCCTAATGGCCGCTGGGTGCTATGTGTCAAAACCTCTCGAAGTTCAGGGCGAGGACCTGCCAGGCGTTTACACAGGTCTGCGCTTCGTCATGGACATAGCATCCGGAAAGGCGCCGTCGCTGGGCAACAATGTTCTGGTTATCGGAGCAGGCTTTACGGCCTTTGATTGCGCCCGCCTAGCTCTTCGCTACGGCGCATCAAACGTCTCCATCTGCTTAAGGGCCACAGAGCACGATCTGAGGGTCGCAGACGAGGAGATATTTGAAACTAAACGGGAGGGCATTAAGATCCTCGGGCTCATGGCATCCAACAGGATCATCGGCGTTGATCGATTAGAGGCCGTTGAATTCTTACGGACCAGACCCACGGAACTCCTGCCAAACGGTAAAAGGAAGGTAGCTCCCATTCAGCAAAGTGAATTTGTTGTCCCATGCGATACGGCCATTGTTGCCATAGGTCAAGGAGCCGAGCCTCTCCCAGGTCCAGGAGATAAGGATAGGAGAGGGGTAATTCGGATCGATACTCGAACATTTCGTTCCAGCGTACCTCGTTTATACGGAGCCGGAGACTACACGACTGGTCCTACCACAGTCATAGAAGCCATAGCATCCGGCAGAAGAGCGGCGCAACGGATTGTCGAAAACCTCGCGGGCAGCAGAACAACGCAGTGGGCAGTCAAAATTGAAGACGCAAACATTACGGACAGGGAGCGATCATGGGATTATATCCAACGGGAGGAGATGCCCACTATCATGCCTGTTCAAGCCCGTATGGTCGCTCCCACCAACGAAGTCGACCAAGGTTTCTCCCCCGAACAAACCCGCGAAGAGTCAAAAAGGTGTTATCTGTGCTACCTTCACTACGAAATAGACATGGCCCGCTGCATTTATTGTCGCTACTGTATCGACGTAGCCCCCCGCGACTGCATCAAACTCGTAAAATCCGTAGTCCTCAATGAGGTAGGAGCGGTCGTCGGGTTTGAAGAGACGAAGATTTGGCGACATGTGAACGCTGTAATCATTGACAATGCTCGATGCATACGGTGCGGTGAATGCGTCAGGGTCTGTCCGGTAGATTGCATTTCGGTCTCAAAAGTAGAACTAGTGCAGCAAACGATTCCGTGCGGAGGAACTAATGGCTCGTGAACGCTGCGTCATCATTGGAAACGGTCCTGCCGCTAACGCTGCGGCTGTGGCGCTCCGCCAAGAAACCAGTGAGCTGGACATTATGATGATTGGCGAGGAAACGTTTCCCCATTACCGTCCACATCTTCTGCCAGCATATGTCGCAGGCGCCATCTCTAAGGAAGACCTGTTCGTGACCCCTCCCTCCTTTTACGAAAAATGCAACATTAGAATTAGGTTGGGGCAAAGGGTGGTACAAGTCAAGCTCGATCAAAGGGAATTGGTCCTGTCCCACAAGGAAATAGTCCCCTTTGATGCCCTCATCATAGCATGCGGCGGACGGCAGCGTATTCCGGAACGCTTGCAAATATTCGAAGAATTGTTGCTCACACTCAAGACGCCAGCTGATGCTCAAAGATGGATCGAGGGCCTCAAATCAGCCGAAACGATTCTCATCGTGGGCGGAGATCTTACTTCGCTGTCCTTTGCCACTGCAATTGCATCGGCTGGCAAGCGAGTAACGTTTATGCTTGAGGAGGAATCTTTCTGGCCTCTCCCGTTAAGTAGAGACTTGGCTGATGATGTGAAGCAACGCCTGACGCGAAAAGGTGTTGAAATCATCGAGGCGTCGTGCATTAAGCGTCTTACAAGGAAATCTGAGGATGTCATCGAGGTTGACACCGACACCGGACTCATCGCCTCAAACCTAGTGGGGGCCTTCTACGGTCTCATACCCAACGTCAAATTTCTTGTGCGATCCGGACTCGATGTAGAACGCGGTGTTCTCGTGGACGAAAACCTTCGTACTCGGTTCGATCTTGTGTACGCCGCGGGTGACTGCGCCCAAATCTATCACCCTGAACTGCGAGATTACTGGGTGTCAATAGGATATAGAAACGCTATGGAGCAGGGCAAAATCGCTGCCCAAAACCTATCCGGAGGGATGATCAGCATTGCAGCCCCCCCGGCAAGCATTTTCTGCGCAGAGGGTGTCATGGTTAACACATCGTGGTGGATGGAGTTCTGACATGCCAACAGTGGATGTTACCGTCGAAGTGTGCGGAATGGCGGGAGATGGAACCATTGCAGCGGGAGCCATGATAAACGAAGCGCTCTCGCGGGGCGGCTTTTCCGTGCTGGGTTTTGACTCGTACCCCGCCGAAATACGCGGTTTTGGGAGATGCGTTACACGGTCTCGTATAGGTAGTGAAACGATCGTTGCCATGGGAACAGACACCCATGTGCTTATCTCGCTAAATGAGACCGAGGCAAAGTCTCGAATCTCCTTTTTGGCCCCTAGATCTGTCGTCATTTTTGAAAATAACCCGCCTACATACGTACACCACGATGCTTCGTTTGTGGCTGAATTACCGCCAGATAAACTGCTTTACGGGATGCCCCTATCAGACCTGGCAGCCGAGGCCGCGGGAACCCCGAGAGGACGAAATCTAACCGCCTTGGGGGGATTTGCAGCCATATGTGGCGTAAGTCCTGATCTGTTCATCTCTGTCGTTGAAAGTAAGTTCAAGACGAAAGGCGAGAAAATCCTGAGCAGTAACCTAAAAAGTTTCGAAGCGGGCTACACGTATGCTTTGAGAGAATTTTCGGACAAAAAGGGGGATGCAATTCAGTTTCCTGAACTACCGCACAACGACCGCATGGTGATGCTATCCGGTAATCAGGCCATTGGCATGGCCGCTCTCGACGCTGGACTAAAGCTCTATTTCGGCTACCCCATCACGCCAGCTACACCGATCATGGAGTTCCTCGCGTCGACCCTGCCGAAACAAGGCGGTCGTGTTGTACAGATGGAAGATGAAATCTCATCTATCGGAGCGGTGTTAGGAAGTTTTTACGCTGGCGCGCGGTCAATGACAGCCACCTCTGGCCCTGGCTTCTCCCTCATGACAGAACTCATAACCCATGGCGTTATGGCTGAGATTCCGGCTGTGATCATTGACGCTCAGCGGGGTGGACCAGCAACAGGTCTGCCGACCAAGACAGAACAGTCGGACTTGCATGCCGCTGTGTTCGGCGGTCCGGGCGATTCTGCCAGGATTGTCATAGCTCCTACAAATGTCTCCGAATGCTACCATTATACAATCAAGAGCTTTCAGCTTGCTGAAAAGTATCAAACGCCGGTCATCGTCCTCACCGATTTCTACCTGGACAACCGTGTGGAAAACCTCGTGATGCCCCTGGCATCTGAAGCAGAGACACGCAATGCAAACGTTTCTCCCACGGGATCAGAAGGGGGAAACTATAAGCGATACCAAATCACTGAATCAGGAATATCCCCGAGGTCCTTGCCGGGCATGGAGGGATACATCTTCACAGCAACCGGGTTGGAACACACCGAAAAAGGTTCTCCTGACTACTCGCCAGAAGTACATACCGCGATGAGCGAAAAACGGCATAAAAAAATAGCCGGGGCCCTAGTAGATCTGCCCAAGCCTGAGGTTTTCTTTGTCGAGGATCGCCTCGACGTAGGTGTAATAGGGTGGGGATCCACCTTCGGCTCTGTCCTCGAGGCTGTCCGTGCAGTGCGTGAGAAAGGTTGTCGCGTTGGAGCGCTAAAAATTACCTCTCTCTCCCCCCTCCACGCATCGCTGATCCAGGAATTCATGGAACGTTGCAACAAGACTCTCATTCCTGAACTCAATTACGAAGGTCAGCTAGCAAATCTCATTGGCCACTTGCACCACGGCTCTGTGGTACGACTCAATCTCGTAACGGGGAGTCCCTTCCCGCCCTCGTTGATCATACGGAAAATTGAAGACTTGATTGATAGAGGAGATATATGAAAACGCCAGGTCATGTTCTCGCCAAGCGCGTACGGGACATAGCTCAATCCTGCGCATTAAATGCTCGGTCAGAGGCCCTCCCAACGTGGTGCCCGGGCTGCGGTTATTTCGGTATTCACCAAGGACTGAACAAGTGTATAGACCAGCTTAAACTCCCTCATCATCAAATAGTTGTGGTGTCCGGTATAGGTTGCGCAGGTCGCTACCCGTTCTTCTCCCACACCTATGGGCTTCACACGGTCCATGGGCGAACCCTGCCGGTGGCCACGGGAGTCAAATTGGCCAATCCTGATTTGACCGTATTCGCAATTGGCGGAGATGGAGACGGACTCGCCATCGGCGGCGGGCACTTACCTCACGTGGCGAGGCGAGATATCGACGTCAATTACCTGCTTTTCGACAACTCCATCTACGGATTGACCAAAGGTCAGCCTTCTCCCAGCAGCCGCCCGGGCACCATAACAAAAGCCAGCCCGGGTGGCACTTCCGAAAAACCCCTCAATGCAACACTTCTAGCGCTTACGTATGAGGCGTCATTCGTGGCCCGACTTTTTGCCGGCGACCCAAACGGCATGGCTTTGGCGCTGAGGGAAGGAGTCAAAACTCCTGGCTTTGCCTTCTTTCACATATACACTAGCTGCGTAACATTCGACAAAGCGTTCAAGACGTGGAGTAACTTAAAGCAATGGGTTCATCCGCTGCCGCCCACCTACGATCCAACTAATAGGCGAAAGGCTTTCGAGACGGTTCTTGAAGACAATTTCAGTACCGGGATTATCTATCGGCGAGCTAATTAAGTCGAGGTAGGTCTTCAGGCTCGGTCCAGAGACCCCCGCGCTTTGTGGCTCGCGATTATCTCGCGGCCGACAAAAAGCGCGATTTAATCGCGTCTCCTGCAAACAAACACCCAGATCAGCCTACCAATAAGCCAACGCTCCCACATATTTTTCGCATTATATTAGTTTTGAGTTAACAATAATTCTTGACTCCGTTCGCGCGGGGTGATAGGACGCCCCTCAAGGCTGGTGACCGCCTTGCAAGCCTTGATCGGCGCCCCGTGCGCCCGACCACGCTGGTCATAAATCCCGTACGTCTCATCTACTTATTATGGATGTTCATGGTGGAGTGAATCATCGTTTTTTCACCAATTTTTTTTGGGTAAGAAGGAGTGGGCAATGACACAGAGTGCGTTACAAACCTCCGATGGCGCCTCGCTCAATTCACTAGATTTCACGGAAAATTATCGCAACCTACGGAAAATGATTCAGGCCCTGAAAAAAGAAAATGGACAGCTTGTCGGAAAAGAAATCTTCGGCGACGAAGAAGAGCAGCCGGCCCTGACCAAAAGTGATATGCAGCGCCTTTTTAAGATGTTGCGAAGGATCGAAAACCAGTACGAGAAATGTTGCAACCCGCCAATCCCGGAAGCTTTGGAAAAGTCCATTCGAACCAAAGGAAGCGACGAGTGGCTGCCATGGGAACTCGAGGCTATCGAAAAAATGGAGACCTGGCGGTCCGACCTTGAAGATCGCAAAAAGAGGGCAACGAAAATGCTCCAACAAGCGATGGAGAAGATCAAAGCTCGACGGAGGCGTTGAGAGGCACGCACGGGTCTGTGCGTGGCAGAACATGACATTATCACGAGGCCCTGTCCTCTCTACCTGCATCAGCCCATAGGTTTCATGGTTCTCCCCCCAACAGAAGAGGCTGGCAGATTGTCTGCAAGCCTCTTCTTCTTTCTTTGCCAATATAAAGAATAAGGATAACGTTGCTCTTCCAATGACAGGCGTCTGATTGTCTTAGAGGGGCGCAGGAAACCACTTGGCAGCCTTAGTTCGAGTAACCGCCAACAGCACATCGTCTCTAATCAAGTATTATGTAGGCTCTCGAAAGTAAAAGCTAATTCTACAAGGACTTCGGCGCTCTAGTGATGTAAGCTGAGATCGTTTTGTCGCCTTCGGCGCATCGCAATGACGACAGAGCCATCGAATCTCCGTTGTGAGCGAAGCTAACCAATCTCGTGGTAAGTGTCCAAGATGTCTATATTGTGGGCAACCAATGAATATATAAGAATTCCTGTTGCGATTGCTCTTTTACACATAGCAAAATCATACAACCATCTCTTTGAAGGTTTTAGCGAAGAATTCTAGAGCTTCCTCGCTATTGCTCGACAAACAATATCTTGGTCGGTATAAAGAAAGACATTCATGCCAACGGAGGAACAATGGACCAGTTTAGGCCGAGACAAGAGAAGAACCCTGTTGAAGAACTTCAAAAGGGCGTGCAAGACATAAAGGCCTTAGCAGATAGGATCATCAGGGGGTGGGGGGCCTGGCTCATCATCGTTCTAATTCTTATCATCTACTTCGCCTCGGGCTTATTCATGGTGGGACCGGGGGAAAAAGGTGTGGTGCTCTTATTTGGCAAGGTCAACTCTTTGGTCGAACCAGGCTTACGGTACCGCCTGCCCAAGCCGTTCATGTCCCATGCCATCGTGGATACTGCTCGAGTCAGACGCGCTGAGGTCGGATTTCGGACCGATGGAGGGAAAACGCGAGCTGTCCCCGCAGAATCTCTCATGCTAACAGGTGATGAGAATATAGTAGATGTCCAGCTTTTCGTGCAGTATATGGTGCAGGATCCCGTAAGATTTCTATTCGGTGTTCAGAATCCTGAGAATGTGCTGAAAGTATCTGCAGAAGTTGCGCTCAGAGGCGTAGTGGGGGAGAATACCATCGACTACACTATGACAACGGGTCGGATGGAAATACAGAAGAAAGTAGAACTTTATCTTCAGAAGCTCTTGGACAACTACAACACCGGCTTACTTGTCACCCAGGCGCGTCTCCTCGTGGTTGATCCGCCCGCTCAGGTGCAGGAGGCGTTTCACGACGTGGTTCGGGCCTGGGAGGATCGTGAGCGGCTGATAAAAGAAGCAGAAGGATTTCAAGAGGATGTGGTTCCAAAGGCCAGGGGTCAGGCCCAACAGGAGATTCTCCAAGCAGAGGCATACAAGGCTCAAAGGGTTATTCGAGCCAAAGGAGACGCAGAGCAGTTCTTGAAAGTCCTAGAAGAATACAGCAAAGCCCCCGCTGTAACGAGAGAGAGACTATATCTAGAGCGCGCGGAAATCTTTCTCAAACCCACCAAGAAATACCTTATGCAGGGCGACGACTCTAAAGTCTTACCGCTTCTGCCATTAACAGGGTTTCAGGAGCGCGCGAAACCAGAACCGACGAGCAAGTGAGGCGGACCATGGGTAAATTGATAGGAGTAATAGTGCTGGCGGTATTTATCGCCTCGCAGTCCTTCTTTGTCATACAGGAATGGGAGCAAGGGTTGGTGCTGGAATTCGGAAAGCCGGTTAGGATCGTTCAGCAACCGGGTCTTTACGCCAAATATCCCCTCGTTCAGGAGCTCCTGGTCTTCGAAAAGCGCATTATGCCGGCGGAAGCAAGACCGGCAGAGTACGTGACCGTTGACAAAAAACGGCTCACTGTTGACACGGTGTCTAGGTGGAAAATCCTAGATCCACTCACGTTTTACCAGACTGTTCGCAACGAACCAGGGGCCGTCGCGCGGCTAAACGACATTATCTTCGCTCGGCTGCGCCAAGAAGTAGCCAACCACACCTTCAAAGGATTCATCAGAGAAGAACGAGAGAAGATCATGGCCCAGGTAACCCTGGGGACAGCAGAGGCAGCCAAGCCATTTGGCATCTCCGTTATTGATGTCCGCATAAAACGGGTCGATCTACCAGAAGAGGTACAGGCGAGCGTCTTTGCAAGGATGAAAGCGGAAAGAGAGAGAATCGCCAAACGATATAGGGCTGAGGGTGACGAGCAGGCAAGGGAAATAAGAGCTAACGCAGAAAAAGAGAGGGAAATTATTCTGGCCGAGGCATACAGGAAAGCAGCCGTATTGCGCGGAGAAGGCGATGCCGAGGCTACGGGTATTTTCGCCGCAGCCTACAGCAAGGACAAGGAATTCTATTCGTTTATTCGACATCTGGACGTTTATAAACAGATCTTGGGGGCCGAAGCTACCGTGCTAATTAAACCTGATTCTTCTCTCCTGCGATATCTTTATTCACCTGAGTCAGGGAATCAATGAAAATCAAGGAAAGTACGTGAGGATTCGGAGCAATCAGACTCGCGCCACGCCAGGGCCGTCCACTTGACCTAATGCAGGTTTTCAACTATGTAATTAAGGCCACATCGACCAAATCAACCCAAAGGAGTAGTGACCAAAAATGAGAGTCCTCCTCGTGTATCCTACCATCCCTGATACATTTTGGAGCTTCAAATATATCCTCAAGTTCATTCGGAAGAGAGCAGCTCATGTGCCGCTAGGACTGCTCACTGTGGCTGCATTGTTACCTCGGGAATGGGAACTCAAGCTGGTGGACATGAATGTGGATACGCTCACCGATGAGGCCATTTCGTGGGCGGACATAGTGTTCGTTGGAGCCATGGTGGTGCAGAAACAGTCAGTTAGAGAAACGTTTGCCCGAGTCAAGGCCATGGGCAAAAAGATTGTAGCGGGCGGCCCGCTCTTTTCGAGCTCTGAAGAGAAGTTTGACGAAGTCGATCATTTCGTCTTAAACGAAGCTGAGATAACCATGCCGCTCTTCCTCAGGGATTTTATGCAAGGCGCCCCGCAGTACGTCTATCGAACAGAAGAGAAACCGGACATCACTCGGACGCCCCTGCCAAGATGGGATCTCATTGACATGTCAAATTATGCCTCCATGTCAGTGCAATACTCGAGGGGATGTCCCTTTGACTGCGAGTTTTGCGACATAGTGAACCTAAATGGGAGAAGACCTCGCGTCAAGTCCAACGAGCAGATGATTGAAGAGTTCCAGGCACTATTCGACCGTGGGTGGCGCGGACGCCTTTTTATTGTTGACGACAACTTCATAGGAAATAAGGCAAAAGTGAAATCCCTGCTTAAGGCATTGAGGCCTTGGCAGGAGCAACGGAAGTTCCCGTTTTCTCTTTATACTGAGGCTTCGGTCAACCTGGCTCAGGATGAGGAACTTATGCACCTCATGACAGCGGCTGGATTTGATTCGGTATTTCTCGGCCTGGAAACTCCAGAGGAAGAATGCCTACTGGAGTGCGGCAAGCACCAAAATACATCAATAGATTTGCTGGAAGCGGTCAAGACCATTCAGCGAAATGGTATGGAAGTCATGGGAGGATTTATTATCGGTTTTGACAACGACCCCCCGAACATTTTTGAAAGACAAATTCAGTTTATTCAGAACAGCGGGGTCGTCAAAGCCATGATCGGGCTTCTCAACGCAATTCCAGGCACCCGGCTATACCAGCGTCTCGCTGATGAAGGTCGCTTGATTCAAGAATGCACCGGCGACAACTGCGATGGTTCCCTAAATTTCATTCCGAAAATGGATATTCAGATGGTCAGGCAAGGGTACCAAGCAGTTCTGAATCATATATATTCCCCGAAGGAATACTATGATCGTGTGTTGGCGTTCCTCAACGAGTACAAACCCGCACGTCGGCGTAGGTTGCATCCAAACGACATCTTAGCGTTCTTGAAGTCAATCTTGTATCTAGGAATATTAGACAAAGGCAAGAGCAAGATTTATTACTGGAAGCTTCTTATTAAGGCATTCATCTTCCACAGAGATTCTTTCGGAGAAGCAGTGTCAAGCGCTATATTTGGCTACCATTTCCGAAAACTGCTGAGAAGAGATCTAGAATGCAACTCTCCCCACACGTACCCGCCTCCTCAGACGGGGAACTTGTAATAAACTTAAAAAGAAGCCCGACGGACCAAACAAAAGGGTATGGCTCCAAGCAAGGAGGATACGGAAGTTCCGTCGGGCGATTGCAAGGCTAGCCCCTGCATCTTAGCCTACGATTAGCCTTAAGTCAAGACTACTGACCATACAAGGATTCTCAATCTACTTACTGTCAAGGCGCGGTTGTCTCGAAATTTTTTATTGACAAACATAAAACCCAAGATTAATAAAAAAGATTCTGCCTTCTTATTTACAGATTGCACTCTGTTTGATGCATGAACGTATGAAACCCCATCATTCACGTATGAACAATAGGAGTGCAGCCAAGGGCACGTAGATCAACCGAAACGTCCGTCGTTACGCGGTCGGCGAAGAACGGGGATTTTTTTGGAACCTTATCTCACTAAAGAGAACTTAATATGTATTATCTCAATTAGGAGTGACTTATGCTAAAAATGGACGGCTCCAGAGTCCGTATGACTCCAGAAAACATTCACAACATGCTCAAGCAGGGTCTTTCCTTCAAAGAGATAGCGGCGCGTTGTGAGGTGTTCGAGGATGCCATAGACGCATCCCTCGTCCGATGGTTGAACCAAGGCCGCTGGCCCATTGAAGACGACGCTGCTGCTGCCTGAGTAGCCTCCGGCCAAGACTTACCCTAGGATCAGTCAGCATTCTTCCGAAGAAAGACTCTGCCTAGTCAATTTGATTTTCTTTGTTGCCGATTGCGGGGGAACGTTATATAAACCGTCCCGACCATTGGGACGGACTCCTCCGCGAAAGGTGAAAAATGTCATGAGGCCTTCGAGACTTCGTTCTCTCACCTTGACGGCAGCAACTCTCTTTTTGATCGCTTACGCTCATACTGTAACTGCCCAGGAGCCCTTTCGGCTTATTCCCGACTGCCGGTTCCTCTTCGGCATGGATTGGCACTATGTTTGGACCAATGGGGACATGCTCGTTCCCGCTGGCGGTCACCCGGGCTCCGGATCTCGCGTAGATATCTCAAACTTTGGGATCGAACAAGCAGAGGCCACCACCGTATTCCTCAAGGCATCCGTCCTCCAGAATCACCTGGTCGAAACCGACTTATTCACGGCATCTCCAACCAGTCAGAGAAGAATTCAAGCCCCGTTCGTATTTCAAGGACAAACCTATACCCAAGATACGCCGCTGGAAGCCCGTCTGGACATCGGCTGGTTTCGTTTTTGTTATGGTTACAAGGCCTTCACCCTTGCCTCATCTTACTTGGCGCCGCGCATAGGATTGCACCATGTACGTCTTGGCGCCACCATCAACGGCGCAAACAAAGACGGCGCGCTCTTGTCAAATACACGCCGGCTCGACGGCACATTCCCTGTCCTCGGAGTGGAAGCGCGACACTCTTTTCCCTACGGAATGGACCTATCGGTACAACTTGAAGGCGTACACTTGATAACGCGGGGCTTTGCAACTCTCCTCAAAATTGCTGGCGAATGGGAGGTCCATCCAGATGTTTCTATCAGGGCTGCAGTCTCTGCACGGGTGTGTAATTGGACCGAGGATAATCAAACGCTTAATAATGAATGGACTCTGAGCGTTGCCGGATTCTCGACTGGAGTGTCTTTCGGTTTCTAGAGGACCACACCAGGTTAGAGCCTTACGAAAATAATGAAGGATTCGGCGCCGCTCAGTGTTTTCTGTTATTTCCGATGAAGTCTTAAGCCATCGCGAAACTCATAATATAGCGGTTCTCAGAAGCAACCGGGAACTAGACAAGGCTCCCCTTCTCCGTTGATGTGACCTGAGATTGCTTTGTCACCTTCGGTTCGTCGCAATGAGAAGAGGGCCATCGAGGTGTCATTGAGAACTAAGGTAAGCATGCTCGTGATAAGTCTTGTGTTTGGCTATGGCAACCGGGTCAGCCACGGTATGTTAAGTCTTGAGCTGAGTCCCTAATGATCTATAATGTCCAGCTCCGTACTACGGATTTCCATGACATTGCAGTAGTCGCTCCGCCAGCCTTCACTCCTACAATAAGTCTCTTATTGGATTGCATGTCTTGTCGCCTAGCTCCGCACTAATTAGATTGTTGCCACGGAGCTGTGGGACGAACAATGGGACCAGCCAGCCTTTGATCCCCAATCCTATGGACGTATCGACTGTAGAGATATTCCATTCGCCTCACTAATGCTGGATGAGCGTTGAGTACCTCCGGAAAGCATATAGCGTTGTAGGTTATATCCAGAGATGTGTACCACTTCTTGTCCAAATCTATGAAGCGTTCATCCCTTGTGTAATTGGGATCGTAAACCTTGACTACGTTACGTTCCGGAAGCCATTCATACGCCAGCACAGCATGCAGAACTGCTGCACCCCCTGATGAGCCTCGGTTCATCAGCAACACTATCTGCGGCTCGCCGCTCAAGAGGCCCAAGAGAAATCTCCGAAAGGATTCTGATGGGTTTGCATGGTGGACGTTGCAATAGTCTGCCTGGAGCTTTATAAGGTTTTGACTATAAAACTCCTGCAATTCTCTGGCGATGCGCAATTGAGCTGCAGGGGAAAGGACCTTCCTTAGCGAGGGTTGTCCCTGACGCGATAGATAATACCAACGGGCAAACGCCACCATGGCGAAACAGTATCCAGGGGCGTTGGATATAGAAAATGAATCTTCTTTAATTCTAAAGCTTGCATCGGCATCGCTGTTAGCGACTCCCAAGCCTATGACCAATCCACTACACAACAGGGCGGCCCATCGCGCCAGCCCCTTAAAGCAAAGGCCTGACATAAATCTGCACCCCGGCCATAATAGTCAATATTTAAAAATATTATATCAAATGGGGCGGAAAATGACAAGCAAGGATCCGAGTGATCTAAACAATAACAAAACTGGTATCTATCGAGATGCGGCTGATCCACCGGAGGGAATGGCTGAAATTTCTCTCATAGCTTCTCCAAGTGCGTGACCCGCATCGCGAAGAACATTCCGCAACGCCTTTCGATAAACGGTTTGAGCTTGACGGCTGACATTTGACTCAAAAAAAGAGGACAACTCACCTAGTTCCTGATCATTAAACGAGCTCAGACTATTCGCGAGTGAAACGAGACAAAGTTCTCCCGTCCGTGCCTGCGCAAGCCTTCTGCTGTGCAGCAAAGTCTCTTCCATGTCTTCCTTTGTCATTTCATGCTTCCCTGACTGCCCTAGGTAGCCTTCCAAGAGACCTTGAACCACAGCGTCCACCGCCTCTATATTGGCACGCTCGATGTCTGAGTCTTCGACCAATTTTCTCAACAGACTGAGCCGAGTTTCACTCAAAGTGGGAACACGGGAATATCCTTCCCGTGCATGCTGAAGGGTCCACGAATTCAGGGCTGCTTCCTGCGCCGTTGCCAATTTACGGCCGACCCGAGAAGAATAAAAGCGAGTTAGCTCATCAACGGCGCTGACATCGACCCCATTAGCAAGCTCTGACGCAACAAGAGAAACCCACTCGTCAGAGTCAGTCTTAGCGTAAAAAGATCTCTCCACCTTATTCTTAGTTTTCGGGTCGCCGAAAGCGTCAGCAGGTAGCGACCCAAACAAGGCTTTCGGTATCAGTTTAAGTTGAGTCTGGAAACCAGAAACTTTTAGATACTTGATGTAGAGAGTTACACTACCGGCGCCCTCCCCGTACTCCGGAGGGAAACATAAGCACAATATGAGCAGGCATACTGCTGTCCGGCCTAAACAGAGATTCTGCGTTCCCATTACTACTAAAGACTGTGGAATTCCGACGGTATTTCAAGCAGTTGACCATCGGGAGATACTGCCACCAATGTCACTGTCGCTGTGACCAGGTAATCTCGCGGTTCCCCCTTCTTGATAACGATTTGCTTTACGACGATCCTAAATTTTGTGGTGCTTTCAATCCAAGTTCGCACGACTAGTGTATCCCCAAGCCTTCCGGGGCTGTGAAAGACAATCTCAATCTTGTGTACCATAAAAAAATAACCCCGATTGTGATACCCAGCTACGCTGGATAGTCTGTCTTCCACGTACTCTGTCCTTCCCCTCTCGAGGTACTTCAGATAGTTCGCGTGATAAACGACCCCCATACAATCAGTATCTTCATAATAGACTTTGCATTCAAATTGGCGTTCCACAGGGCGTGACGACGGATCTGAAACTTTGTTCATATTCATAGCGTTTTTTCACCCTATCAAATGCTTCAATAACATGTATAACACACTTCTTGCCCTCGCAGGATGGACTAAGTGACAATTCTTTCAGCCAAGGACAGAAAAATCTGATATATTAGCTCGCAACGTACGGAAACGGGCGTTGCCATCAGACAACTTCGTAGGGCCGCTGTGAAAACAGGAATGATAACACTCAAGACTCCGCGAGAGATTCAGACCATGAGAGAAGCAAACCTCATAATTGCGGAAATCCTCGCTTTTTTAGAAGAAGTGGTCCAACCAGGTACTACCACTGGTGAACTCAATACAATCACAGAGAAAATGATCAAACGGGCAGGGGCCAAAGCCGCCTTCAAGGGATACCGCATGAAAAACCAACGACCGTATCCCGCAGCCATTTGTTCATCTATCAATGAAGAAATCGTCCACGGCATACCGGGAAAACGAGTGCTGTTAGAGGGCGATATCGTAGGAATCGATGTTGGCGTCATCTACAAAGGCTTTGTCGGTGATGCCGCGAAGACGTATCCCGTCGGACGCATAGCCGATACAGCGGCCCGGCTCCTTTCCGTCACTCGTGAATCCCTTTACAAAGGGATCCAAAAGGCTTGCGCAGGCAATCGATTGCAGGACATATCTGCAGCCGTTCAGCAACATGTCGAATCCAACGGGTTTTCCGTGGTGAGGGACTTCGTTGGCCACGGGGTAGGTAGAAAGATGCATGAACCCCCTCAGATTCCAAACTATACTGGTGTGGGTCCCAATCCCCGATTAGAGGTGGGCATGACGCTTGCCCTAGAGCCCATGGTTAACGAAGGATCCTGGAAGCTAAAACTCTTGAGCGACGGATGGACAGTCGTCACTGCAGACGGCAAACTGTCTGCACACTTTGAGCACTCTATAGCCGTGACTGAAAATGGTCCGATCATACTCTCTGAATTGTAGGTGCTTCTGTCGTGCTGACAAACTATGATCAGGGGACAAAACCAGCCGAGGAGCTCCTGTAGCACCAAGCAAAGACAATAGAGGTCTCATGATCGACAGCCAAACATTCTTCAAAGGAAAACGCGTCATTGTAATGGGGCTAGGCCTTCTTGGTCGAGGTCTAGCCGACACTATTTTCTTGGCCCGACATGGGGCGATTGTCACGGTCACAGACCTGAAAACTGAAGAGGAGCTTGCCCTGTCAGTGGAGCGGCTGAAAGGACTTGAAATAGAACTTAAGTTGGGTGGTCATGACCAAGTCGATTTCACCAAGGCGGATATGATCCTGAGAAACGCCGACGTCCCTCCAACGTCAAGGTATTTAAGACAAGCGGCAGAGAACGGGGTGCCGGTCGAGATGGACGAAAGCCTCTTCTCCAAACTATTTGGAGGTACGGTAATTGGCATAACTGGCACCAGGGGTAAGACGACGACGACGACGTTGATTCATCGCATCCTGTCCAGAGTTAGACCGGGTGTACGCCTCGCCGGAAATATAAAAGGATGCGCCACTCTACCCTTGCTCGACGCAGTAAGCGATAAGGACACCGTGGTCCTTGAACTTTCCAGTTGGCAGCTTCAGGGTTTCCACGAAGCAAAGATCTCTCCAACCGCCTCGGTGTTTACCAATATCTATCCTGATCATCTCAACCGATATGGCTCCATGAATGATTATGTATTCGACAAGAAAGCAATCTACTGCTACCAACAAGGTCGAGACTTCTGTGTATTCAATGGGGATCAACCAGAGTGTGCTACCCTGTTTAAAGAGGCGCCTGCCGGCAGAGACTTGTTTTCTGTCCGAGATGTACCCAATGATTGGAGGATAAAACTACCTGGCCTACACAATCGTTCAAATGTCGCCGGTGCCCTCAGCCTGTGCACAAAGCTCGGCGTGGAAATGGAAGCCGTTAGAGAAGCGACGGAACAATTTCCAGGCGTCGAACACCGCCTCCAAACCATCGCTGTCAAAAACGGCGTCACCTTTATTAACGATGCCACCAGCACCACACCGGTCGCCGGATGCGCGGCGTTGGAGGCCATGGGCAATCAGAGGGTTTTCCTTATTGCAGGAGGAGCGGATAAGAAACTTGATCCTGCGCCATTTGTGGAGGCCGCTGCATCCAAGACTTACAGAATAGCCCTGCTCAAAGGCGACGGAACAAACCCCATTCGTGAAGGACTGGTCGCAAATGGCGCCGAAGGCAAGATAGTCGGCTCCTTCGACAACTTAAGAGATGCAGTCCTACAACTCCTCGCAGAAGCTCAGCCAGGGGATGTCGTCCTCCTCTCGCCTGCGTGCGCCTCCTTCGGAATGTTTCAAAACGAATTTCACCGCGGCGACACCTTCGTGTCTATTGTAAACGAGCTATAGGTAGTTATGGTGTTTGTCGCAAGCGGTGGCTTATCGCCCCTACGACACTTTCAAGTCGTCCTCGCGCCTGCAATCCTGACCCCATCTGAGATCAAAGAGACAAATTACATAGAGTCCCGCCTATTGTGAATCTTTCCACTGCCTCCACAACAGGCCCACTGCTCTCAGGAAATAGGAAGCATAAGCGCGCACTGGCGCTAACCCATCATGTTACTTCGCAGAAAACTCTTCTATTTTGCACTGGGAAAAATCTATCGGCTGCTTGCACCCTTTGCACACGTGAGGACGATCGAATTCGTCAGAAAAGATTTCCACCTCTTTGCCGCAGTTAGGGCATTTGCACGTGAGGGACGTCAAATTCTTGTTGGCCTCGAATCCAGGACAATGCATTGGGGTACTCATGACTGACCTCCTATCAATTTGGACAAGCAGGCGGCCACTTTCGTGGTTCCAAAAATTTATCACGCTATTGCCCTGTTAGCAATACAGGGATTGGCAAAAATTGCCTAGTCTTAGGGACAGCCGTTTATCTGATGGTACGTAGCCGACATTAGAGACGCGAAGAAAGGCCTCGCAACGGTGGTGGGGCTGCTGTCAGCTCAACCATCGAAACAGAGCCTCGCGTATGCTAGGCTCCGTGTCTTGAGTCACATAGTGTTTCCCTAAAGTTCTGTCAAAATCGAAAACTGTTTTATTGGACGGTCAAGCTTATTCAAGTTACCTCGAGTAGGTTGGCGCTTTACTGTACTAGCCCTTCAGGTCATGCCTTGTCATGCCCGACACGATCGGGCACCCAGTACTCCCGCATTCCCGTTTTCACGAGAACGACAAAGTAACCAACGCATGCAATTCGTATTTGCTTTCGAGGATCGCTATAGGAAGTCAAAAATGTAGGAATCAGGAAAAGCAGACCTCTTTTTTGACAGCAATTACCATTATTGTGAAAATTGAGTCAGAATAATGACGGCCTCTCCAATTAATAGTCTCAGTCTAGAAACGCGTTACGCGGTTGGATTTGGACAGCTTCAAAGCACGCTATCCCTCCAAAATATTCCTCAACTCTTTGAGTTCTTTTTTTATCTCCAGCAACAATTCTCTGTAATCTGGTTGACTATCTGATAGAAGAGGTGTCTGACTCTCAGCGGGTTCTTGGAGCTCTTCCTCTTGCCTGCCCCTAAGACTTCTGGCCGGTTTCTTCGCCTTTTTTTCCGCCGAGGCCTGTTTCTTCATTTCCTGAAGACGCTTCTTGGCCCCTGCTATGGTAAACTTTTCGTCGTAGAGCAGATGCTTGATTTCTACTAGGAGTTCGAGATCCCTCTTGTGATAAAGTCGTTGGCGAGCCCTTGTTCGTGTGGGTTTCAGGATCTTGAATTCAGACTCCCAATATCGCAAAACATACGGCTCAACATCTAGGATCTCGCTTACTTCACCGATTTTGAAATACTGCTTCTCCGGAATTGCGATAGTCATTACCCGACCACCCCTCCAAAAATGAGGATCACTCCTGAAGAACCTGCCAACGTACGGATGCGCGTCTCTGCCCTAAATCCACTCTCAACTCGGGTTTTTCATTCTCGAACCGTGATGCCTAATTCCGCTTGTAAAGCGTTCACGATGCTAGAATGAACTGCCTGCACCTCTTCATCCGTGAGAGTTCGATCCTCTGACTGATACCGTACCCGAAACGCCATACTCTGGCGTCCTTCAGGTATAGATTCTCCTCGATACAAATCGAATAAGTTCACGGATGTAATGATACCATGGCCCAAACGTGAAATCAAGTGTTTAATCTGATCTCCTGAACAATTTGTTTCAACCATCATTGATATATCCCGTTCTACATAAGGGTAGCGAGGTAGTGCTTTGAAAACTCTTTCCTTGCGCCAATGAACAAACAGAGGTTCTAATAAAATTTCAAAAACCAGGGCTCGGGAAGGTAGATCGTACTCCCTAATCAAAGCCGGCGCCAGCTCCCCCACGAACCCTATCTTCCTACCTTCCACGAATACTGCCGCAGACTTGCCCGCATGAAGAAAACGCTCTGAACACGGGATAAAATTAGCCTCTGGAACTGAGTATGCCTCAAAAAGCGTCTCCAACGCGCCCTTAAGGTCATAAAAATCCACTTGCTGATCAGCGTCTATCTTTCCGTAGATGTCCACTTCGCCCCTTTGAAAATGCCAAAGGTCTTTGTAGCGCCTGCCCATGGCCAAAGCCCCCAAGACGAGGTCTTCGTGAGGCAACTCCATGCCATCCACAGGACGGAACACCCTTCCGACCTCGTAAAGTTTCAGGTCAAACGATTTGAAGTGTACATTGCGCACCGCGGCAGCCAACAACCCTGGGAGTAGCGATCTCCTCATCACCGCCATCTCCTCAGTCAAGGGATTAACAAGTTCCAAGAAACCGGGGCTGGCGTCCTTTGGGAGAAAGTTCAGCGATACAGGCTTGGAAACAAAAGACATGCTAATGATTTCCGTGAAACCGGCGCCAGTCATAGATTCATCAACAACCCTCAGCTTCTTGCGGTCGTCTCTGGTGCAGTCCGCAGCAGACATGTACGATGGCATTGAAAGCGGGATTCTCTCAAAGCCATTTATCCTGGCCACTTCTTCAATAAAGTCCACCTCTCTCTCAAGGTCCCACCGCCAGGAGGGCGGAACACAAACCATGACGTCTGCTGCTTCCGGCTCTTGATCCACTGCTATATCCAATCGCTTTAGATATTCGGTCATTTGTGACATGGTCAGATCCAGCCCCAACAGGCTATTCACCTTTGCTCTCCTGACCGGAACTGCGGGACGAAGGATGGGGGTCGGGTACACGTCAACCACACCCTGAAGTACGCGTCCTCCGCCCAATTTTTGGATTAGATGTGCAGCACGGTGCGCTGCCCATAAAGCACCCTCCGGGTCAACACCTCGCTCGAATCGATAAGACGCTTCCGTCGTCATGCCTAGCATCTTGGCGGTTCGACGTATCCCTAATCGCTCAAAACAAGCGCTTTCTATCAATACACAAGAGGTCGAGGAGCCTATTTCCGAGTTGAGCCCGCCCATAATGCCTGCTAAAGCTACAGATCGCTCCCCATCCCTAATCATAAGAGCATCCTTTGGCAGCACTCTCTCAACGCCATCCAAGGTGACGAAGCGTTCACCCGGGTCAGCCCTCCGCACAACGATACGACTCTGTTGTAGAGTCGCAAGGTCAAATGCATGAAGCGGCTGCCCGCATTCGAGAAGTACGAGGTTCGTTACATCCACTACGTTGGAAATGGGGCGAACGCCAGATCTGGAAAGTTTTAGTCTGACTTCCAATGGGGAAGGACCTACTGTCGTGCCCTCCACAACTCTAACAACGTACCGTGGGCACAGATCCGCATCGGGTACATCGACGCGCACCCTCTCATTTACTGGAAAAGCAGACTCATCGATATCAAAAATAGGAATTTTCCACTTCTTGTCAGTAAGTGCGGCCATCTCTCTGGCCACCCCCAATACAGACAAACAATCTCCCCGGTTCGGTGTCACAGAGATTTCCAAGACATAGTCCTCTATGTAAGGAAGCGCTTTAGACAACGCCACGCCTATACACGTATCCGGCGCCAACTCCAAAACGCCGGATTCGTCATCCCCCAAGTCTAGCTCTTTTTCTGAACAGATCATTCCTGGAGAAGCAACCCCTTTGATTACTCGTTCCCCTAACTTCAAACCAGAGGGCAAACAACCCCCAGAGGGACAGTACGCCACCACCTGACCCTCTCGTACATTAGGAGCGCCACAAACTACCGTAAGTACTTCTCCGGCTGTTTGCAGCGTGCAGAGCTTCAGCCTCTCAGCCTGCGGGTGAGGGCTAATTCTTGCAACCCTGGCGGTAATCACCTCGTTAAGCTTGTCCCCTACCTTAGTAACATCCTCCACCTCTATCCCCCCCATGGTGAGGATTTCAGCTATCTTTTCTAAATCATGATCTATATCGACGAATTCTCTGAGCCAGTTGAAACTAATCAACATTTCCTTTCGCCCCTTTCAAAAGAGACAGCTTGTGTGTCTCATATACCTTGCTCCGTACGCCCCAATCAGACCCGTGTCAGATGAGCAGACCCAAGGGTGGATTCGTTGCTCGACAGTTTCTTAGAACTGATGCAAGAATCGTACGTCGTTCTCGTAAAATGATCTGATATCGGGTATGCCATACTTGAGCATGGCAACGCGTTCGATGCCCATTCCGAAGGCAAAACCGCTGTATATTTCATGATCATAGCCCACGAATCCGTATAGGGCAGGATCCACCATGCCGGAGCCAAGGATCTCTAACCAACCGGTAGATGAACACGTCCTGCAACCTGATCCACCACAGATAACACACTGGATATCGACCTCCGCGGAAGGCTCAGTAAAAGGGAAAAAGCTCGGACGAAAACGCAAGGCTAACTCTTTGCCGAAGTATTCGTGACAGAAAGCTGTGAGAATTCCTTTTAAGTCAGCCAAGGATATGTTCTTATCGACCCATAAACCCTCAATCTGCATGAACATGGGAGAATGAGTTATATCAGCATCTCGGCGGTAAACTTTGCCGGGGCAGATCACTCTCACAGGCGGGGATTGGTTTTCCATGGTCCTTATCTGAACAGGCGAGGTGTGGGTTCTGAGTAGGACGTTTTCCGAAAAATAGAACGTGTCCTGCATGTCGCGGGCAGGGTGATCCCGCGGGATATTCAGCGCTTCAAAATTATAATAATCCAGCTCGACCTCAGGTCCTTCCGCCAACTGAAACCCTAGACCGCTGAATACCTCGATGATTTCATCGGTTACTCTGTTCAGCACATGACTACGACCTACCTGTAGCTGTCTCCCCGGTAGCGTAACATCCAGCGATTCCAAGGCAGCGCGGTCGCTCTCTTGCCTGGCCCTCACCTCAGCCTCGCGCTGCTCAAAAAGTTCCTCTAGCTCAGCTTTGATGAGATTTGCTAGTTGTCCGATCTCCGCACGCAATTCCGGCGGTATGTCTTTGAGCCCCCTGAGAATGCTAGTCAATTCACCTTTTCTCCCTAGGACCCTTGTCCGAGCCTCCTGCAACGCTTTCTCTTCGTTCAGCGCGGCCATTAACTCGCCATAACGACGCCTCAACTCCTCTAACTGTCTTTTCATAATTCTCTAATCCCCGTTCAGCTGCCTCAAGACAAAAAAGCGGTCCCGAGGGACCGCTCTTGGAAATCAATCTGCTAGAAATAGGGAGAATCCGGAAGGCGTATGCCCAGGCTCCCCTCGTTGGCGGACCAATTAAGCTGCCAAGGCAGTCCTAGCCTTCGCTACCAGCGTCGAAAAAGCAACAGGATCTGTTACTGCCAGGTCAGCCAAGATCTTTCGGTCGAGCATTATTTCAGCCTTTTTGAGTCCTTCCATGAACCGGTTATAAGGCAGGCCATTCATTCTTGAACCCGCAGAGATACGCGTAATCCAAAGTCTTCTAAAATCACGCTTCCGGGTTCTCCTATCCCGATACGCGTAGCACAGGGCCCTCTCCACCGTCTCCTTCGCTTGTCTCAGAGTCCGGCTACGGCCTCCCACATATCCTTTGGCCATTTTGAGAATCTTATTTCGCCTAGCCCTGCTGGCCGGCGCACATCTTACTCTCGGCATTACTCACTCCTTCAATCGCGGAAGCTGTTTCCTGTTGTTCACCCCAGTCGGACGATGCCGTCCTCCTTTAGATGTAAAAGTAAGACCTTAACCATAAGGCAATAGCCTTCTTACCTGAATGGCGTCCTTCGAACTTATAAACGCTTCCTGCCTGAGGTTTCTCTTTCTCTTTGTCGATTTGCTCGTCAAGATGTGGCTGTGATAAGCTTTCTTGCGCTTGATTTTTCCACTCTTAAGTATGGTAAAGCGCTTCGCCGCACCTCGACATGTCTTTAGCTTGGGCATGTTTATTCTCCGTCAGCACCCCTGTCTAGGGTTTGCTCGCTCTTAAAATCACCGTCAACCTTTCACCTATATCTTATCTCATGAGAGAATTCAAACAGTTTTGGATTGTGAAAAAAGATTTCATCGATACAGACTTATCTGGCGCAAAACAATAGGACTGCTCTTCTCGTTGTCTTCGGACCTATACCGCACGAATCGAGCCGTCTCTTCTCTGGGCGCGTAATATTCGTATCCAGGCCATTGATCAAAATGATCCACAGCGACGCCACTGAACTTCAACCATGTTTTCCAACTCGTCCCTCCCTCGGAAATCTCAATCTCCCACTGTCGTGGCACCGACTCAGATCCTCCCCAAACAATGCGCAGCCTAGAGATTGGAACTACTTTGCCGAGGTCTAGTATAACTCCCCCAAATGATTCCGGCGAAGACGGTGAACTAGCAGAATTAACCTCTAGCTTAGCCTCACTAGGATAGCCTTTCAAAATGTGCAGCCCTTGATCCGCAGGTTTGTCTCCTACAACAACCTTGGCGTTACGTGCATAATCCACAAAATATGAATCCACAGGATCCTGGAGTATATCGCTTTCTAATAGGGGCAGATTGAAGATGGACTCTTTCACGCGGTTCACAAGAACCTTGGCCAAGACATAATTGGCGCCATTGGTCAAATGGCACCAATCCGTAAACACCCACTCCTTAATCATGTCAAATATGCCTGTAATGTCGTAAACGTCAAATCCCTCGGCCGCACATCGCTTCTTAATCTTGTCCACGAGCAGGTCGTAGGTCTGGGCAGCATCATAAAATCCTATTTTCTGCATCCCCGTGACGCTCTCTATCTTCTCCTCCATGGGTGTTCTTTTCTTTTTTGAATTGCGAAACATGGGCTGTAACGCAAATACATGTGGAACTCTGTCTGTATCGAGTACCTTGTGATATATGGCCACGACGTCGGCTACCTGCAGCATATTTCTGTCTCGATACGAGATCATTTCCTCATCGGGATCCTGGGGGTGCGCAGCGAATCCTCTGTTCTCCATAAGTATCCCAGGCCCTTCTCCTTTGCGCATTGCCAGCCATGTAAAAAAGTACGTGTTCCGTTTTAGCCACAGGGTTATGTAGTTTAGCAACCCTCCGCGACTCATATCCATGATATCCGAGATAACTTCGTAGTAAGGACCTTCAGTAAAATAATTCCAGTCTCGAAGCGGCCTGGCCACCGTATGAACCTCATTCGCGCCTTCAAGTGAGATGACAAGGTCTGGATGGTATAACCTGAGTTTTGCCAGGTATCGCATGAGATTATTCTGAACCACATACCCGGGAACTCCGGCGTTGATCACTCGGATTTGCTTGCCTTGCAGCAGCTTACCGATCCGCGGGTCTGCGTTGAGGAGCTTTTCAATAATGTGGGGGATTGTCCAGCGATAAGTGACCTCATAAAAATCAGCAACCGCGTCTGCCGGTGGAACAGGCCCGCGTCCATAAACAACAGACCCTCCAGTCACTATGACCCGGTATTCGTCTTCAGGTTTGTCGAGAGGCACATCTTCAAGGTCTTTGAAACTCTGATTATTTATGTATTCATAGGCATTACCTAGACGGGTGTTTCTGACTGATGCAAAACCAGGCGTAGGCTCGTAACCATACTGAGGCGCTACAGTCTGAGAACTTCGACGGGCCAAATCCAGGTCATGACCATGGTACGCCTGTCCCAAGGCAGAATTTTTCACCTGTATGTAGGCATAGTATTCCAGACCCACGAACGCGCCGCCAACCACCGCGCACAGGAAAATTGCATAAAACACGGTTACAAAAACCCTTATAAAAAGACCACTTCGACCCCGGCATGCAGAATTCTCATCAGGCTGCTGGTTCGCTCTTGCAGCCGACGTTCGTTTAGTCTCAATCAATTCACGTTCGATTCTTTGATCAGATTCTGGCATCCGATCCTCCCAACGTTGGTTCCTCTCGTGGTTTGCCATGAGCGTTCCGACTGTAAAGACGGGACTATTCCTGGGGAAAATGATGCGGGTGCCAAGGGGGAAGTTATGATTCCCCCATGGCTTGGTGCGACTATCTCTCTAAAAGAGAGTATAGATAAAAGGCGCTGCCACCGGCGAACTGGCTGCCAGTATAATGAATGCTGACAGGATAACCAGCACGATAAGTATCGGCGCGAGCCAAAACTTCTTCCGCACCTTCATGAACTCCCAGAATTCCTTAACAATAGACATTGGAAATCCCTCCAAACAACGCTCTGCGTCGTCTCAGAACTGCTTTTCGTAACGTTCGATCGATGCGTCGGACTCCTGCTCCCGCTTCTGCCAATATGTTTCACTAGTTCGATCGATCTTTCGTTCCATAGGATCCTTCCCAATTAAGCGAAAAATAAGCCCAATTGGAGTAACCATCAAAAAGAAGATTATGGTCAGTATTACCCGCGATATAAAATATCCTATAATGATGGATATGCCAATCCATACGCGATATATCCACCGAAAGACAGGCGGAATAAACCTCAAGACCGCTAGGATGATACCCGCGATGATCCAAGTGTAACCCGTACCCGAACCTTTCCAGTAGAGCAAATACAACCCGATTACGGCGGGGAAAAGAAGAAACAACAAAGCCAAAACCGTTAAATCTCGACCGCTCGGATCCCTATACGCCGCACCTATCTCTTCTTTGATTTCGTGAATAATGGACATAAAACTTTTCTATCCAATCATGTGTTGCATAGCACGGTCAATCCAACTCGTACTGTTTGCGCCAGTCTACGTCTTCCTTGATCTGCGGTTGGCGCTTCTTGTCCAACAAGAAAGGCCCCATCACGAGGTAGTCCATCTCTGTCCGCATGAAGCACAGGTAAGCATCTTCAGGACTCATAACAATAGGCTCTCCCCTAACGTTAAAGGAGGTGTTCACGATGACAGGGCAACCTGTTTTTCGATAAAAAATCTCAATCATTTCATGATACAGTGGATTCGTTTCCTTATGAACCGTCTGAATACGGGCTGAATAATCAACGTGGGTGACCGCGGGTATCTGCGAACGTACGACGTTGAGTTTTTCTATACCCCACTTTTTATCTTCCTCGTTCGTCATATCACGCCGGATCTTCTTGTCAACGTTCGCCACAAGAAGCATGTAAGGCGACGGCCGATCTAATTCAAAAAATTCCAACACGTGCTCCATGAGCACTGAAGGAGCAAACGGCCTGAAACTCTCGCGATATTTTATCTTCAAATTCATCTGGGACTGCATCTTAGGGCTGCGAGCATCCCCTATGATGGATCGGCTTCCCAGCGCTCGAGGCCCAAACTCCATTCTCCCCTGAAACCACCCGATGACCTTTTCTTGGGTAATAAGGGTTGCCACGGTCTCAGCCAGGACGCCGTTGCCCAGATAGGTGTACGGATATCCGTGTGAATCCAGGAAGTTTCTGATATGGTCTTCATCAAACGATGGTCCTAAGTAAGAACCATACTGCACATCATTCCCATCATCCGCATACCGCTCTTTGCCCAGAAGCTGATGCCACACAAAAAGAGCCGCGCCCAACGCTCCTCCTGCGTCTCCAGCAGCCGGTTGTATCCATATGTCTTGAAACGGCGATTCCCTCAAAATACGCCCATTCCCGACGCAATTGAGGGCTACGCCACCTGCTAAACACAAATACCTTTCCCCTGTAAGCTCATGGATGTGGCGAGCAGTCCGAAGCATCACCTCTTCCGTAACCACTTGAACTGATCTCGCTAAATCCATTTCTCTTTGGGTCAGCTTGCTCTCGGGCTTCCTCGCCGGGCCTCCAAACAGCCTCTCAAATGCCGCACCCGTCATAGTCAAACCGTAGGGATAGGTGAAATAGTCCATATTGAGCTTGAACGAACCGTCTTCTTTGATATCAATAAGTTCTTTCAAGATGACATCCACGTACTTGGGCTCTCCGTACGGCGCGAGCCCCATGACCTTGTATTCCCCAGAATTGACTTTGAAACCCGTGAAATAAGTGAAGGCTGAGTAAAGCAATCCCAGGGAATGAGGAAACTTAATTTCACAATCGATGCTTATCTTGTTCCCTTCACCTACCCCAAAACTTGTCGTGGTCCATTCTCCGACGCCGTCCATTGTCAGAAAAGCCGCCCTGCGATACGGGGAGGGGAAGAACGCACTGGCTGCATGGGCTTCGTGATGCTCGGGGAATAGTATCTTTCCATTGTAACCCATACTGGATCGAATTAGATCAGGTATTCGGAGCTTTTGCTTGAGCCAAAGCGGCATGGCCAAGAGGAAAGACGCCAGTCCTCTAGGGGCAAACGAAATGTAGGTCTCGAGCAATCTTTCAAACTTGATGAACGGCTTGTCATAAAAAGCCACGTAATCAAGGTCTTCCGCACCAACTTTCCCTTCTTTAAGACAGTATTGAATGGCCTGGTGGGGAAAACGATGGTCATGTTTAACCCTGGAAAAACGCTCTTGCTGGGCGGCAGCCACTATGTTGCCATCCGTGACCAGGCATGCCGCGCTGTCATGATAAAATGCCGATATCCCTAAAATGTTCATTTGTCCTTACCTGTACACGCTCCAAGACCTCAATGCAATGACTCGCACAGAGTCGCCAACAGGGCGATAGCGGAGGTATCTGCCTGTCATGGGCGATGATGCATAGTACTCGAACCCAGGCCAGCGAGAATAATGGTCTAGATCCTTAACGCTTCCGCGAACAAAGGGCTGCCATTCATTCTGGTCATACGAAATGTCCACCTCCCATGCAGAGGGAGTGGTGCCCTCGTCTCCCCATACAAGCCTCATCCTGCTGACCTGTCTTACGTCACCCATATCCAATATTAATTCAGCCCGATCCGACGGGCAAAGGTCCTTGGACAAGTAAAAGCCCTCTCCCGGATAGCCTGCCAGTATGTGTCTCGAGTGGTACTCCGGAGCCTTCGGATCTGGCGCATAAACTATCCGTCCAGACGCCGCCAGGTCCCAAAAATATGCATCCTTATCAGTGATCTGATCTGCCGAAGTCAGTGTCTGACCAAGGAAATGCTCTTTAACCAGATTGGAAAGCTCTTTCGCCAAAAGATAATTAGAGCCTGCAGTCAAATGACACCAGTCAGTAAAAACCCATTCGGATACATCATCAAAGTACTCCAAAAAGTCAACGAGAAAATATCCACGCGCTTGGGCGCTCTCAATCATCCTTTGCACCAAAAGCCGATACACTTTGTCAGAAGGTACACCGTAATAATCCCTATATCCCTTTAAATTTGCTAGCAACTTCTCCTTCTCGTGCAACGGCTTCTTGGTGGAATAAAACCAAGGTTGAAGCGCTATGATATGGGGAACTCCATCGTTAGCCATCGCACTATGATAGTTCTCCACTACCCTCACCACCGTGGCAATATTTCTGTCCAACCTCCTAGACATTCCTTCAACTGATCTTTCACTCTTAAAGTTAGCGCCGTTTGTCCCTCGCGACATTCCGGTTGAAACCTCTGTCACAGAATGGAGTTCCTGGAAAAGATCTCTGCCTGACCAGAGATATGTCATTAGATATGTATTGTTCTTTAGCCATAGCGTCAGATAAGATGACAGGCCAGCCCCATTGTAAGCGTATATGTCCTCCAATATATTGTGAAACTGCCCTTCTGCGAAATAGTCCCAGTCCGAGGTAAGTTTGCTCACTATGGGCAACTCGTTTGCCCCGTCAAGGGACACGATCAAGTCAGGACTGAACCTCCTGAGCTTTGCAATGTACCTCATGAGATTATGCTGGTACGCATAACCCCATACCGCAGCGTTATATACCCTTATGTGCTTCCCTTCTGTAGGTGCTGTGGCATTCAGTATCATCTCCATAGCGTGTGAGATCGTCTCGATGTACTGGATCGAATACCACCCCACGGCCCCCGCAGCCTCGCCTATGGCCCCCATGCCATAAGCCGTGGATCCCCCGGTAAGGAAAATCCGAAACTCATCGGCTGGTTTTTCTAAAGACACATCGAGAGGCTCTCGCATGCCGACATTGTTGGCGTATTCGTAATTGTTGCCTTTAATAGTGTTATATTCAAGACATACGCCGGGTACAAAATCGTAATCATAATAAGAAACTGGCCGGTTGAAGTCCTTGCGAGCTATGCTGAGGTCATTCGGATATACTGCCCCCACATATGATCGTTTCAATACAAACCTTCCGATATATTCTATACTGTAGAGGATAGCAGCTACAGCCACTAAAACGAAACATACATACAACAGTGTTCTAATGGAAGCCCAAATGAACCGTCCAAAGAATCGACCACCCCGTTCAATCCGTTTAGTGACTTCTCTGGATTCGTTATTGTCGAAAGCTATGGGCATGTTTCACCTATGAGTTGTAAAGCGATTCTCTGCGATCATTGATGCGAAGTCATATCATCAAGAGGCCAAGAAATCGAGACCCTCAGGAGAGGAGGGCCTTCTGAGGCATTTGGCCCGAACTTCTGAAGACACTCATTCGACACGATAGTTCCATTCGCTGTGGTCAACGCGGCTGTTTGTTAGTCTAGGAGTGGTGGCGAGGGGGTAGCCATAATTATACATTAATGTATAATAAAATATAATAACATACATAAATGTACATAATTGTAAGCCCAACTATTGCATTCGCAGCAAACCCGCTCTAAACAAAATCATTTACAAAAGCCACTTAACTCATAAAAAAAATCGCCAAAAAAATATGTTGGCACCAATCTTGTGGAACGAGTGGAATAATCTATCTTTGGCGACCGTTATCGTTGCTATATTGCCGATCGGCGTCGTCGGTGTGGTGGTGGACTACCTATTCACGAGACTGGCAATGCGATTGGCCTATGCTGATTAGGAGTAAGAGATCTCTTTGCTAAAAGTTGACAGCGGGTCCAAGTATTTTGTTACGCCCGGCTCCAAAAAGCCATACTATGTCTTTAGAAACGTTCAGTTTTCGGTCTCTGAAAAAGAGTACGTGTCTGTCCTTGGCCATTCAGGCTGCGGCAAATCTACTCTTCTAAATATAATAGCTGGTATCGATAAAGCCTCTGATGGCTACGTGTATTTGGCTGGGAGAGAGATCGGAGGGCCAGCCCTAGACCGGATGGTAGTGTTTCAAAACTTTGCCCTCATGCCATGGCTCTCTGTGTGGGGTAACATCCGACTCGCCGTTAAGGCAGCCTTTCCCACGGTAACGCGCAAGGAAATCAAACAGCGGGTTGAGAAGTATATCGATATGGTAGGCTTAAAGGGGGCCGAGGACAAAAAACCTGCCGCGCTCTCCGGTGGAATGAAGCAAAGGGTCGGTCTAGCACGGGCTTTTTCGGTAGAACCAAGAATGCTCTTGTTGGACGAGCCCTTCGCACAAATAGATGCCTTGACCAGGAGGAGCATTCAGGAGGAGTTGATAAAGATATGGGCCACTACCGGCATAACGGTATTCATGGTTACTCATGATGTGGACGAAGCCATCCTACTCTCTGACAGAATAATGCTGATGACCCTCGGTCCCAGCGCGCGGATACAAGAACACATTGCCGTCGACATCCCGAGACCGCGCCGACGCACGACGGTCATTGAGCATCCCTCTTATTACCCTATTCGGAATCAAATTATCCGATTTCTCTCTGACGGTACAAACAACCAGTGTGAATTGAGCCTAGTGGCATAATGATTACTGTGGATAAAGAGGGTTCCGTCGTAATTCTATGCAGTAAAGCGGAACCCTAAATGCCTACTTCCAATGTCTAGCGTAATCACCTATGGAAGATTATTGCCCTTCCCAGCGTTCCCCTCGAGATTACTTTCTCCGTTCGGAACCCAGGGACACAAATCATATGTTTCCACCTAGATCCGGAGGAGCATATCAATATGACTTTGGATGCTGACCTACCAGAAAGCTTTTCCTATGGAAAATCTACTCCGAGAATAATGACTTCTCACCTGTGCTTGCTTTCCTTCCGCTGACTGGTGAATACTTGATCACGGTGAGTGGGTAACTTAATCCCACTTCCTTATGTCCTCGATGGTCTTCTTGGAATCTGCCAAAGCCCCCGACGGCACCACGCGAACGGTACCTTTTAGCTTTGTCGAGTCTCGCAAGGTCTGTTCTACCGCCGCACGAAAACCTTCAGGCTCTGGTACCTTCAGCTCCACCTCAAGATACATAATGTCCTTGTCGTCCTTGCGATCTACCACAAGGCGACCTCTGGATATTTCGGGATGAGCTTCCAAAACCTTATGCACCTGAGAGGGATGGACAAACATGCCTTTGATCTTGGTGACCTCGTCCGAGCGCCCCAAGATCCTGGTAAGCCGAGGCCCTGTGCGACCGCATGTACATTCGTCCTCGACGATCATAGACATGTCGCCGGTGCCGAATCGCACTAGCGGGTAAATCTTGTTGTTAGAAGTGACAACAACTTCTCCCACTTTGCCTTCCGGCAACACTTCCCCAGTTGCAGGGTCCACAATTTCCACGATGACGTCGTAGTGTATATGCATCCCTGTCAGCGCAGGGCATTCATACGAAACACAACCTACGTCAGCAGTACCATAAGCCTGGCGGGCAATCAGCCCGTAATCATCCATAAACTTTCGGCGCAACGACTCAGGGACCATCTCAGCCAGCAGTAAACCGACCTCCAGCTTGAGGTCCTTCACAACGTTCACCCCTAATTCTTCAGCCTTCTTGAAAATCGCCATGAGGAAACTGGGGGTCCCAACGTAGCACGTCACTCCCAAGATTTTCATGATTTCGACTTGTGTTTCGGTGTTGCCCACACCGGTGGGAATGACTGTGGCACCAACTTCCAGGATACCCTCTTCAAACATGTGGCCAGCCGGAGTAAGATGATACGCGAATGTGTTTACCACCAGATCCCCTGGTCTGAAACCAATGGAATACAGCGCTGCCTTAAACCGCCAATAGTCTGAAACTCGCCCCACAGGGTCATATATCGGTCCGGGGGACTGGTGTATCCTAACGAGGTCGCCTGAGGGAACGGTGAGGAATCCGCCAAATGGGGGTCTCGATTTTTGCGCCTCCGCAAGGTCTCGCTTCTTAATAATGGGAAGCTTCTGAAGGTCTGCCACTCCCTTGATGTCGGCAGGCTTCAATCCTCGTTCATCCATCACCGACTTGAGGGGTGTACCTGATCGGTAAGCCAATTCAACCACTTCCTTCAGAAAGCCTTCTTGATAAGACTTCCGTTCCTGGGCCGAGAACTTCTCGTTGGGTTCTAGTATCCCTGAATTCCTGTCAACATGATGCATGTTCACCTCCGGCTGCCTTAAAATTCAGTAGGACTCGGCGAAGACTCCGTCGTCGCAACTAGTACGAGGCTGATCAAGATAAAAAACTAAAAACTAAAACGGAATGGAAAGCAAGGAAAAAGATTTGAAGGCATCTTTTGGATTGATCCCTAGCAATTGCTGAGAGAAGTATCTGAAGTCCCTAGAGGAACTGCCTAGACAAATTGCTGGAGATTAGGCTTAAAGTGAAAAATAACCGGCCTCATCCATGACCACATCTGCGGCATGGTTGAGCACCGGTTATTTACTCTTGTGGGCCTAGGCCAAGCGACATCCCCATCCTTACGGGATGCACAATCACCGCCCGCTAACCTACCCCGGCCACGAGAGGCGAGATCACATCCTACGTCTAGTAAACCCGTGTGGCATCACTGCGGCCGTGCGAAAACCACCACCCAGAAATGCTACGGGTCTTAGGGGATTGCTCCGCACAACAATAGCTCTATCGCCTGGCTATTACCAGCACCACCACCGCCAAGGTCGCCTGACCTTGACTGCCACGACAGGCCCGCAATAGGCCGGCGCGCAGCAAATCACAGGCCTCGGAACTGCCACGGTTACTACAGGAGCACACACCACAGGAGCACATACCACCGGTGCGCACACCACGGGAGCGCATACCACCGGGCAGCAACGCCATGCGAACGCATCACCTGTGAGCATGCCAGCGCTAACCGCGATGCAGATGCCGGCCAAGATCAACAGTACCCTCTTTCTCATTTTCAATACCCCCTGGGTTTGATCTCGAACCAACTATACATTATATATCGCAAAAAATCCAGTAATATGACAAATAAAGCGCTTTATTACTATTTCATATTCTTATTAAAAACCTGCGAAGAATTCTTATAGCAAAGTCTGGAATATTCTTCTGCAGTTCCCTACGAAAAGCATGGTCCTGAGACAGCGCCATGTGCCTCACGGCGGCCAAGTAGTAGCGCATCCTGCCTGTCGAGTACTTAATGGTTTTCCCCGCGATAGGTTTCTCTAGCCTAGACAGTTCCACGGCCGCATACCAGTTTTCTCGCGCTGTTCTATCGATGTGTCGTCTGGCCATGACGTCGCGCTGGGCCGTGTCCAATTTCTGCCACCCCTCTTTGAATACTGATTCTAGGCCTTCCCTCCATGAATCGAACGAATTCTGCACGATGAGCCCTGCTTTGATGTCCGTGTCGGTGTACGGCGGCGCATCGCTATATAGAGAGGGGTGCCCAAATCCCCCGTACGCCACCATCTTTATATCGGACTTTCCACGGATAAACTCGAGTGTGTCCATGTCTCCAACTGTCTCCAGCGGAGCCAATCCGATCAAGGGAGGCATCGACGCTAATAAGAAGTGGTAATGCCAAAAAGGCACTCTGCCGAGCGGAACGACCCTGTGTCCCCAAGACTCGAGACCACTAAATGGAGTCCCAAAGTGATACACTGGCAGGTCATGTCGTTGAATGAACTGCCTAACTGCGGCGACGAATGGCGCTCGGTTCACAAAAAGAGGCAGGGTGTCGCTATTGGTAAGCAAAACCCCACTCAGTTTCCTCGGCTGCCGTACCGCCTCTGGAAAATTAAAAGCATTCGGACATACAAGTGTTTTACCATCCAACTTGGCGCCGGTGCCTGTTTCAAGCATATTAGTCAATCTCTGTGAAGATACCGTTAATATTTTGCAGCTCTTTACAGCCCTTATTACAGTAGCCCTGTGCAGTTCGGATTGCGCTATGTAGGAAGGCCTTCCTATCATAAAATCGTCCATGTCATAGAGGTATTGGCCGCCAACTCGCTCCTCGAGATGACTTATAAGCGGGGCATGGCGTACCCTCTGAAGCCATACCACATGAAAAAGTTTATCGTCAGGAACATTGAAGAGTGTGGGGTCGGTGACGAAGTAATCATCTATAAGCCCTTGTTTCTTGAGAGTCAAAAGAGGCATGTCCACGCGGAGAGGTCTCACAAAACCCGCGTCTTCGGTGATTGCCAACACGTTGACGTTCAAGGGATTACGATCCAACAAACACTCCTGAAGATTGATCTAGCCGGCAGGTTTGTCACCGAGTATGTCAGATGCTAGCTGAATCTCCTAACTGTTTTCGATAGCGGCGACCAATTCGCATAAGTCGCGCCATTTCATCCAATCCATAAATTAGAAGTTTTAGTCTCTAAGACCCATCAGACATTATCGTGCTGGTCATAGTCATATCTCCATATTTCTCCCAGCAGGCGAATTTTTTGAACCAGTCTTCGCACGTAATTCCGTATTCTCCGACGATATACCTTGTCATAGCAATGCTGCAACAGCCACTCATTCTGTCCTCCAAGAAGAGCCGTAACCGAGGACACCTCTCCGGCGCTGCGCAGTCTCCACAACGAAAGAAGGCTGAACAATTCAAAATCCACTCTTGGATTTCGATTCAAGTCCAGAAACACTGCGTTGACCTCGTCTTCTGACGGATCGTGCTCCATAAAGGTCGAGATTTGCCAAGCTAGGGCTATGTTGTCCTCGATTTGACCCGTTGCGTCGTCCTCCCTGATGGTGTTTCCCACATGGCGACGATAGTCGCTAAGTTCCTCTTCAATGACAACAAATTTTCGCCTGGCCGCCAATGATAAAAACATGGACCAATCGTGGATATAACGAAAATCAGCGAAGCCGCCTACCTCAAGCAGTGTGTCCCGTTTTGCAAAAAGGCTCGACGTGGTTATCAGGTGATTTTCGGCCACTAGTGAAGAAAAAAGCGAATGGGCACGCCTTGCCATACGTCTCATGGATCTGTAGCGTAAGGCATAGTATGAATAGCCTTTCACGGGTGCTCCTGATGAACCGATGTACCTGACCCTCGAAGCGCTGGCCTCCAAGTGTGGGTCGGCTTCGTGGGCTTGAAGATGACGCTCGAGCTTGTCGGGGCGAAAACGGTCGTCTGAATTCAGGAATGCTATCCAATGACCTTTAGCCTCGTTTATGCCCCGGTTCAAAGCAGCGTGAGCTCCTGAATTGCTTTGCCTCAAGAGGCTAATGCGCGGATCTTCATACTGCCGAACAATGTTGGCGGTCCCATCAGTTGACCCATCGTCAACTACAATGAGTTCCCAATCCCGGATTGTTTGGCCCAGTACGGATTCAATAGCTTCTGCTATGAAGCGCTCGTGATTAAAAGCAGGAATGACAACTGTGATGAAAGGCATTTGAAGCCACTGTAACATGTTCAAGCGCGGGCAGTGGGAAGCCGAAGCGAGGTCGCCAAGCCGCCTTCTCTACGTACGTTGCTGCCATTTTTCGGCCCTCAGGCCCCCGCAGGGAATTGCCGTGCGTCTGATAGGTTAGGAGCAACATTTTCCCCGTAT
>Ga0172370_10000533_pt1 | contig 59408 bp, 59 predicted proteins | sample LakKiv5m_FD_114538 | JGI IMG/M metagenome (GOLD analysis project Ga0172370, IMG submission 114538) | Freshwater microbial communities from Kabuno Bay, South-Kivu, Congo - kab_022012_11.5m | ecosystem: Environmental > Aquatic > Freshwater > Lake | place: Democratic Republic of the Congo... | reverse complement strand
GTGAAATGTCCGGTAAGAGTCAAAACAGAATAAAGCATGGGTGACATATGTCCGGGATCGAGGAAAAACCTGTCGCGGTTAATCCATGCAGGATCATCCGGATCAAAATTCAGGTATTCCGAAAACAGGATGTGAATGAAATCGGCTCCGCCCATGGCCCCTCCAGGATGTCCCGATCTGGCCTTTTCAACCATTGCCATGGAAAGGATCCTTATGTTGTCAGCTGCTCTTTTGTGTACGTCATTGTTCATAATAAAAAGTATATACCGTAATGTTTAGCTACGATAGCAAAAGTATAATTTATTGGCTATTGATCAAAATAAGGCAGCTCCTTAAGGCGCAAAATTGTCACAGATATTTTCTGTCTTCTTCAGGAACATCAAAGTATTTGTCATATTTTACTGCATCGGGACCGATCTTCTCAATCGTTGTTCCGCTGATCTTGTAGGTGCATTTTTCACCTACTATATCAGAGAAATAGATGTCATACTGTTTCCCTTTGTCGTCGATCATCAGTATCCTCACAAGATGATCATACTTCAGGCTGTTCAGGTGGGCATGACAGATCGGACAGTTGATAATGAATTCCTCGCCTTCCTCAATTGTGAATGTAGGATGAGTTGTCACAGTATAATTTCCTAACTCGGGGTTAAGAAAGACAAGACCTTTTTTTGAGCTGTTAACCTTCGTAGCAGAAAGGACAATAGAAGTCTTTACGTTGAGAACGCCTTTGCATGCTTTGCATAAGTATTCAGTTGCCATGTATCACCTCCTCCTTTTAATATGTATTAATTATTGAAATGATTTTATCAACGCTATTCTTTACAAGATACGACATTTTTTCACCAAAATCAATACTCTCGGGCTGAATTCCAAGTAAATATGCAGGCATTTTAAAAAAATCAGATATCCTTCTGACCGAAATATTGTGAGTATTGAATGTTGTATCTTCTGTCTGGCTGATTTCCAGTAATTTGTATGTGCCTGGTTTGGAACCCATATCAACAGCATCCACAAGTACGAGTACATCAGGATTGATCATGTTTATCTTTCCTATATAATTTTCAATACTTACCTCGGCTGTAAGTGATGAAACTGACTCTGACTCCTTTATTCCTGAACTTATATAAACGCCGGCTCCGTCATCCTTTCTGAGAATATTGCCTATCCCCACAAAAAGGATCTTCTTGTCTTTTTGAGAGAGCAGTTTACCGAGTTCTTCAGACACTTTTTGAAAGGTATTTTACAAGTACCAGCCTCAGACAGTTCGGGCATATAATGTTGAACATGTCTTTACGTTTGAGTCCGTCACGAACTTCAGTTTCCAGATCATGACCCTCGGCGAGACGAAGTTCCCTGTTAAGGGTATTCAGGTTGAGAATGGAAGAAAATGCCTTTGGGCCAAGCTTTTTGTGGAGGTACGCAAGATGTTCCCGTGTTGTTATTACAGCTCCGCAATGCCGGCACACAAGCAGTTCTTTTTCCTGGTATTCAACATTGTTTTTCCTGTCAAAAACAGCAAGATCAAAAAGTTTGTCAGACAGGGCCACTCCTTTTCCTGTAATGCAATGTTCCTGGCAAAGACCGCAGAAGATACATTTGCCGTAGTCTCTTGTAATAATCCTGATTCCTTTTTCCCTGTCGTCTGAAAAAGTTATGGCATGGGGGGGGCAAACATTTGCACAGGTTTCACAGCCCACACAGTTAACTTCGTCGACAACAGGTCTGCCCCTGAATTTTTCGAAAGGCACATGTGGTTCAGCCGGAAACCTGGAAGTATAGGCAGGAGTAAAAAGAGAAACCACAGCTTCCTTTAATTCCCTTATTTTTGGATATTTCATTTCACTGCCTCCTTGTAATCATCTTTAACTGTCCGTTTGTCGAGCGGTGTGCCAAACCTGTAGGTTCCCCTGATCAGGGCATGGGCCGCAACTGTTGCTGTAAAGAAAAGAATAGGTATTGCTACAAGAGCTTTAATGCCGGCGTCGGAGATACCGAAATGGAACAACACTCCGATAAGGATACTGCAACATCCAAGTGTTACGCATTTGGTAGCTGCCTGAAGCCTGTTGTAAACATCAGGTAGCCGGATCAGTCCGATGCATCCGAAAATGTTAAATAGTACACCTATGCAGATAAAGATTATTGTGATCATATCATTCATTAAGTTTTTTACCGCTCAGATATTTAGCCAGTGTAAGCGTTCCGATAAAACTCAGGATGACCCAGGCAATACCGATGTCGAGGATGAATGCTCTTTCCGTCTGGATGGCGATTATGGCACAAATCCCGACCACAAGTATTCCGAAAATGTCTATTCCGACCATTCTGTCGGGGATAGTCGGACCAGCGATTATTCTGTAGAGGCATATAGCGCTTAATCCGATCTGGATATAAAGCAATATTGAAAGCCATTCACTCATTCTGCAAATCTTTTAATGTACTTTTCAAATGTTCCCGTTATCATACGGGTATATTCTTCCGGATCGTCCGACCTGACATATATCCAGTGGATGTAAAAGTAATCTTCAATAATGTCAACTGTTATTGTTCCCGGAGTCATAGTTATAGAATTGGCCAGAAGCGTTTTTGCAAATTCAGATCTGAGAGTTGTTTTCAGTTTCACAATCCCCGGCTTAATTGGCATTGATGGATGAAGAACTCTGTATGCAACATCCAGGTTAGCCTTTATGCATTCAACAATGAAAACTGCAAGGTAAACGAGGAACCATAAATATCTTGCAGGCTGAAGGAATTTATAGACACCATGAAAGTAGTGGCGTGCAAATAATGCAGAGCAAAGTGCCGATGCAACCGATCCGGTTATCAGGTTGGGGACTGTCAGACGGAAGGTCAGAAGGAGCCAGAAAATCAGCGATAATATAAATACTGCAACGTATCTCATTTTATATTCCAGTTACCAAATCTGAATATTTTGACGGATCCGTAAGGATATCAGTTGCCGGTGTCAGGACGGCATCCCTGATCTCCGGAAATGCAAGCAGGCTGAGTATGATGCACAACAGGCTCATAACCACCATACTGAAAACCATGGGGAAGGGTACTTCCTTTATTCCCCTTTCCCCTTTTTCCTCCTCCTTGTTATAAAAGGCATACCTCTGAAATTTCAGGAATGAGGCAAGCGTTATTATGCTTACAAGTATTGCAAGAAATGCCAGGAAATAAAATCTTGCCATTATTGCAGCAACTATAATTATCAACTTACTGAAAAAGCCGTTAAAGGGAGGAATACCCGATATCGACATCGATGCAATAAATGATGTTGCAGATGTTGCAGGCATCGATTTGGCAAGTCCGCCCATCTCTTTAAGATCACGGGTTCCCAGTGTGTACTCAATGGCTCCGGCATTAAGAAAAAGAAGTCCCTTAAAAGCGGCGTGGTTTACAAGATGGTATAGTCCGCCTGCTATTGCAAGCATTGCAATATCCTGTTTTACTCCTCTGGAAATCAGTAGCATTCCGATACCAACAGACAGGATCACATACCCCATCTGGCTTATGCTGTGGTAGGCAAGCAACCGTTTTATATCCCATTGTCCGATAGCAAGAAATACTCCGATGACCATCGAAAGCGATCCAAGGGTTGTAATAAGGATCGCCATGCTTTCATTAATTTCAAAAAGGTTGAAGAAAAGCCTGATAATTACATAAATGCCTGCAGCCTTTATCAGGACACCTGAAAGCATAGCAGAGATGGGCGACGGAGCTGATGAATGAGCATCGGGAAGCCAGGCATGGAAAGGTATTATTGCTGCCTTTAGTCCGAAACCGCTTAATATCAGGAGTTCGACAAAGACATAAAAGGACCTGTCATATCCTGCTTTCAGCACCTGGCGGATATCGGCAATATTAAGAGTTTTAGTTTTCCAGTAAATCAGTGCTATTCCGCTGAGTATAAAAAAGGATGCCAGAGTTCCAAGAACCTGGTACTTGAACGATGCTTCCAGTTCATTTTTCTCAACACCGAATGCCACAAGGGCATAGGCTGAGATAACTGATATTTCGAGAAAAACAAAAATATTGAAAAGGTCGCCGCTCAATACAACACCATTCATTCCTGCTGTCATGAGGCAGAAAAGGGCATAATAAAAGTTATCGGAAGTGAATCTTTTAATGTATGAAATTGAATAGAACGACGAAAGGAAACCGACAATGTTTATAACACAAAGCATAAGAACAGTGAATCCATCCATCACCATACAGATCCCGACAGGTATACCTTGTACAGGTTCCCATCCCCCTATATTGTACAACGATGGGTTTGACCCTGTAGTCGCTGCCGCATAAATGCTCATGGATGCAAGCGACAGGAGTATAACCGGGGTGAAATACCTGCTGAAGCCCCTGATGACCCTTCCCAGGATCATGTCAAGAAAAGCACCTGTTAGAGGAATCGCGACAAATAATGGGATCAGCTGATTCATAATCTATCCTTTCAGGTTTTTTATTTCTCTTATGTCAAATGTCCCGTATTTCCTGTAAAGCTTTATAATTGTAGCCATAAGCATTGCAGTAGTAGCCAGACCTATCACAATAGCAGTAAGAACCATCGCCTGTGGCAGTGGATCAACATATACTTTTGCAGGATCGGAGGGATCAATGATAGGAGCCACTCCTCCGTCGGTGTAGCCGATCAGGGCTAAAAGGAGAAATATGCTGAACTCCATCACCGACAGAGAGATAGCTATTTTAATAAGATTCCTTCTGGTTATTACACCGTAAAGACCGACAAGGAATAATATGAAACAAAGTATGTATGCCGTCATTCTGCCAACTCCTCTTTAAAGATTACAAGTGCAAGAAATATTGTAAGTATGGAGGATGCTACCTCGATACCCACGAAAATGTTATACAGCGGGAGCATCCCCGCACTTACAATTTCGCCTGGTGTTCCTTTAGGGATCCAGTTGAGAAAGAATATCCTTCCGGTTGTGAGAAGGCCGGAGATTGCAAGGAAAACGACAACCAGAATTGCAAGATTCTCGTATAATGTCGATCCTGCCTCTTCCTTTGTCAGCCTGAGGAAATCGCTTCCAAAGGCAAGGATCAGAAGGATGAATGAGCCTGCAATAATAACCCCTCCCGCAAATCCTCCACCTGGTGTCAGATGGCCGTGAATTGTCACATAGATGCCGTAAAGGAATACAAGCCCGGCGATAAGCTGAGTTGTCTTCTTTACTATTACAGTCATCCCTTTCATGTTTTTGTTCTTCTGAATATTATTGTATTTCAATTTCTTCCTTTTAATCTGAGGATGGTAATCACCCCAAGAACAGCAGTAACAAGAACTGTAGCTTCACCAAGGGTGTCGTATCCCCTGAAATCGAAAACTACTCCTGTTACAAGATTAACACTGCCAGTAAGCTCAACAGCGCCATTAATGTAATGGCCGGCCATTCTCAGGGATCCTGAGCCGATGGGATCGAGCATACCGATTGCCAGAACATAGAAATACAGAAGCACTGCTGTCATAACTAAGGCTACACCCATTGACATATATCCCTTTCTGTCGGGTTTCGCAAAATGTTCTTCCCTGGATGAGTCGAGCACAACGGCCACCATTATTATCAGGGTTATTGTCTCAACAACTATCTGAACGATAGCCAGATCAGGAGCTTTCAGAAGCAGAAAACAAATTACCAGTCCATAACCTACAATACCACATGCAATAACAGCTGAAAGAAGATCCTTTGCATGAATTGCAAACACTGCTCCTATTATCATCAGTCCGGCTATTATGCATATTGCGGTTTCCATAATTCAAAGTTCTGTTAAATCATAATGAGCAGCATGATAATAAGTCCTGCACATGCCCAGATCACATAACCAGGAAGAACACCGGTATGAGCTGAACTGAACATATGGCTTATATTGAGGACACTTTGTTTTGAAAGTTCATAAATGTCAAAAAGCCGGTTTTCAGCCTTTTTATACATCCATGAAAAGAACCTGAATTCACTTATAGTCTTGTAGAACTCGGGAGCAGGATAACCTGTCTCATCCTGGTTCTTTTCACCACCGATGAAGCTGTCCTCAGTTCTGAACTTCCTGATTCCGGTCAGCAGATAGATCAACACACCCAACACTATAGATATCAATACAATAAGGGATACAAGGGAAGAATTCCATAATCCCGGTATAAGAAATGTACCTGATGCAGGCATGAAAAATTCCGGGATCACATATCCTGTGGCAAAAACACCTGTAAGAACGCATGCCATAGCAAGGATAACAGCCGGAATCCACATGAGTGCAGGCACTTCTTTAATCTTTTCTGTTCCGGATCTTATTCTGCCCAGAAATATTCCGCCTGCAAATTTTATAAAGCTTGCAAGTGTCAGGGCGGATCCCAGTACTGCAAATCCAAGCCAGAGTATCCATAATTTGTTTGTGAAATCAGGTCCTGTGCCAAAATCAATTATTCCCTGGTATATCATCCATTTGGAAGCGAACCCGTTGAAGGGTGGTACTCCGGAGATCGACATGGCAAATATAAGGGAGCAAATAAACGTGACAGGCATTGATCTTGAAAGTCCTCCAAGATCATCTATGTTGTTTTTTCCTGTCCTCATTTCCACTGCTCCTGCTGAAAGGAAAAGCCCTGTTTTATAGATTGCGTTATTAGCCATATGGAACAATCCGGCTGCCAGACCCAAAGGTGAACCCAGTGCAAATCCGAGTATCATATAGCCTACCTGTGAAACTGCATGAAATCCAAGAAGTCGTTTGTAATTATGCTGTATCAGGGCCATCATCACAGCAGTTATTATGGTAATTCCGCCAGCAAGCAGAAGTACGAATGTGATCCATTTTCCCGGAATGAACAACCCGGAGGTCAGACGCGCAAGAAAATATATTCCGAGAAGTTTGTCAAGTGATGCAGGCAGCAGTGCCGATGATGAAGCAGGGGCGCTCTGCGTATAATCAGGCACCCAGGTATGGAAAGGAAATGCTCCGGCCTTTGTAAAACTTCCGATTGCCAGTGCAGCAAATGCTGTAACCGTCAATGCATTATCTGTTGAAAGGCTTATTCCGCTAATGCTGAGGGATCCGGTTATCTTCCAGATTATTGCAATGCCTGCCAGCATTATGGAATCTGAAGCGCCGATAAGGATCAGAGTCTTTTTGGCTGCAGCCGAACTTTCCTCATTATTCCCCGGAATAAGCTTATATAATGTTATTCCGAGAATTCCCCAGAAGAGAATGAACAGAAGGAGGTTGTCGGAAAATATTGCTCCGGCTGAGCATCCTGATGTTATGAGGAACCAGGGATAAAAGTTCCGGGTTTTTATCTCCCTTACATAGATCAGAGAATAAACTATAATCAGAAATGAGATGGTTCCGGCCAGAAGAATTATCAGACGGCTGAGATTATCAGCATAAAGTATCGCATACCTGCCTGCATCGTTTGCAAGACCCATTCCCATGATGTTCAGTTCTGAACCATTCAATATTTCTCCCAGGGTACCTGGTTCAAGCCTGTCGATAAATACTACAACCGACAGACATGCTGTGATCAGGCTTACAACAAGGGCAACAACCGACTTGGCAATCCTGAGCTTTTCAGGGACTATAAGCATAAGAAGTCCGGCAGCGACAGGCAATAATATTATTGTTGCAATCTCTTTCATTTGTTGCAGTTAAAATCCTTGTTCAGACTGGCTGTTCTGGCTGCTGATTTTTCGATCAGTTCCCTCGCATTCATCAGCTTTTCACCTGAGCGGGCATCACAGACTACCGCAAGCCGTTCGGTGCAGCAATAGCATGGATCGACACCGGCAAGTGTGATTGTTGCATCGGCAATAGTCTGTCCGATGCACGACTTTTTGAATGTGGCGATATTTACATAGCTCGGAGCCCTTATCTTATGCCTTGCCGGTGAGTTTGATCCGTCAGAGACAACGAAATGGAATACTTCACCCCTGGGTGCTTCGGCTCTTCCGTTCCCTATACCTTCGGGTATTTCAGTGACCTTTACAATTATATCCCCTTCCTTTTCTTTTTCGAGACCTTTAAGGCACTGTTCTATTATTGAGATGGATTCATACATTTCAAGGAGTCTTACCTCGGCCTTGGCAAAGACATCACCTGTTTCAGAAGTGATAACTTTCCAGTCCACAAGAGGATATGCAGCATAAGGATCATCCTTTCTCACATCGATTGCAACGCCTGATGCCCTTGCTGTCGGACCCACGGCTCCGTAATCAATAACATCCTGCCTTGTAAGGACGCCTACACCTTTGGTCCTTGCATGTATCACAGGATCATCCATCACAGCTCCTGTAAGAAGATCGGTTTTTGATTTGACTTCACTGAGGACTCTGCGGATTTCAGCTATTTTATGGTTTTCAATATCACGTCTGACACCTCCGACCCTGAACATTGCATAGCTGTTTCTGTTCCCTGTTATCATCTCGAAAAGGTCAAGAACAGGTTCGCGGTATTTCCATGCCCACATGAAAACAGTATTATAACCGAGAAAATGTCCGGCAAGTCCTACCCACAAAAGGTGGCTGTGTATCCTTTCAAGCTCACCGATTATGGATCTTATATATTTGGTCCTGTCAGTGATTTCGACACCGGCTATTTCCTCCACTGCATTTGCAAAAGCAAATGGATGTGAAGTAGAACAGATGCCACAGATCCTTTCAACAAGGAAAAACACCTGTTCGTAAGTTTTCGATTCGCTTAGTTTTTCTATGCTCCGATGATTGTAACCTGTAACCCACTGGATATCCTTTACAATTTCACCATCGCAATAAAGCCTGAAAAGTTCAGGTTCTTCCTGAAGAGGATGATAAGGACCTATTGGTATTAATGTCTTTCTGCTCATTTTTTCTCTTCAGTGGCTGATTTGAATTCCTTTCTGTACGGGTAAACACCTTCTGCCCAGTTACCTTCCGATATCAGCTTGTCCTGGTTAGGGTGATTCAGGAAGTTGATTCCAAACAATTCATGCATTTCCCTTTCTATCCAGTTGGATGCGTTGAACATATTTGAGAGTGATTCTATTTCAGGCTTAACTCTGTCGAGGATCACGTGGAGGTTAAGTATAAGACCGGAAGAGTCCATGCTGAAGTGATAATGTATCTCAAATCCTCTCTTTGTATGAATTGCCGATGCAATAATGAACCTCAGACCTGATTCCTTATAGAGATATTCCGAAGCTCTTAGAATTGCCCCGGGCTTAATGGTAATAACCGCCCTTTTCTGATTTTTCCCAGATACCTCCAGAATGTCAGGCTTGAATCTCTTTTTAAATTCTGATATGATCGATTGTTCCGTCATCTTTTTATTTTGTTGCTGGTTGCTGGTTCCTGACCCCTGACCCCTTTTTTGCTCCCTGCTCCCTGCATTTTTGCCTGCTACCTGCTTCCTACTGCCTTTTGTTCACCAGTTTCACAATCCCTGCTATTATTGCCTCCGGCTTCGGTGGGCAGCCTGGAATATATGCATCGACCGGTATGACTTTATCGACCGGTCCTGCAAACGTGATACTGTCAGCAAACAATCCTCCGGTGCATCCGCATGCTCCTATTGCAACTACCAGGATAGGTTTCGGAGCCTGGTTATAAATTTCGACAAGCCTTTCCCTGTCGTGTTTATTGATTGAGCCGTTTACAAGAAGCACATCGGCATGTCTGATGCTGCCTACCAGCAAAATGCCAAACCTTTCAAGATCATGTCGTGGTGTAAGGCAATCCAATATCTCTATATCGCAATTATTGCATGATGCTCCTCCGAAATGGAAGACCCAGAGTGATTTTCTGAAGCAATAATTTTTAAATCCCACAACAACCGGTATTAAATTGTTAAATAAACCTTATTAATAGCCAAAGAATATCAGAATTATAGCTGCCACCGCCAGCAGGTTCATCCATATAAGAAAGAAGCAGACGGCCTGTTTGATCTTTACCCTCGGATTTGTATTTCTTATCAGGGTGAGAAGCAATACAATAACCGGGACCTTAAGTATACTCCAAAGTATGTTTATCCCATCAAATCTGAAACCGCCAATAAGTAACGCTGCAATCAATGAAGGAAGAACCAGCAGCATAATATATTTTGTTAGTTTTATCAGGGCATATGCCGCCCCGGAATATTCAATAAAGATTCCTTCCGTTATCTCTGCCTCTGCTTCGGGCATGTCAAAAGGAACCATAGCCATTTTTGCCTGAAGGCAGAAAATTCCGGCAATGAAAAGCAGTACGCCCGATATGCTTCCTATATAGGAGGATGTAGCCTGTTGGGTAAGTATAATACTATGCAGGTCGGTTTGCCCACCGCTTTTCAATATAATTCCGGCGATGACAAGCATAAATGTCAGCTCATAGCTCATAATAAGCTTCATTTCCCTCGACCCTCCTACTGCAGCAAGAGGATTTCCGGAAGCGAGTGATCCGGTTATATAGGAAAATGATGGTATTGTCAGCAGGTAGAAGATCACAATTATATCGCCCCTGAATCCTGTATTGATGTTGAACAGTGGAAGAAGAATGAAAACTGCAGCCAGTACTGCTCCGGTAACTGAAAATATGGGGGAGAGCAGAAACAGGACAGGAGAGCCGTGTTTTGGAAGAATGGTCTCCTTTACAAGCAGTAGTTTGAAGAAATCATAGAAAGGCTGAAGGACAGGCGGGCCTTTTCTGAACTGGACTCTGGCAGTTATTTTCCTGTCGAACCACGAAAGCAATCCGCCGGTTATTCCGCTGAAAAGCAAACCTGGAAAAACAAGGAAATAAAAAAGGTCAGCTCCCATATCAGTTGTGTTTTTTCTGTTCAGCTACGTACACATAATCTCTTACAAGTATCATGTCGTTAAGCCTGTAAATGTTTTCCTCGGGCTTTTCATCGAGTTCGGTGAATGATGCAACTTCACCTGGACATGCCCTTACAAAGAGATCCAGTTCATGATCATCATTCAGATCATAGAAAAGATCCTTGTTCCTGTGATACCTGAAAAAATCAGTCATCATTGTTCCGAAGGGACATACTGTAACGCATGACTTACATGAGACACAAAGGTTAAGATGCCTGTCTATTATTCCTTCACTGTCTTTTTCAAGTGCATCAGCCGGACAGACAGCAATGCAAGGGGAATCTTCGCACTTCCGGCAGGCAAACCTGAATACAGCCAGTTCCCTTACAGGCTTTAGTCCGCCGCGGCTGTCGTTATTGGAAAAGAAACCTTCCGGTAATGCCAGGTCGGGGTTTTGCGACATAACCTCCCGCAGCTTGATCATATCCAGAAGTACTCTTTTACCCATTTTCATTATCCTGGTTATTGTTCAGTTCTATTTCCAGATATCGGGTGTATCTTTAATTTCATCATATGTGAATACTGGTCCGTCCTTGCAGACGAAATATTTCCCCATCATACAGTGCCCGCATTTTCCAAGTCCGCACGACATGTTCTTTTCCATCGAAAGATATATTTCCTGATCCTTGTATCCCATCTCAAGAAATTTCATCGTTCCGAATTTCATCATTACAGGAGGGCCGCATACTACCGCAACTGATTTTCCGAGGTTAACCTTTATCTTATTGAGAAGTGTTGTAGCCACGCCAACAGGTCCGGTCCACTCTTCATCTCCCTTGTCAACTGTTCTGTAAGCTTCGAATTTCTCAGTATTGTTAAGCCTGTTAAAAAGCGGTTTGTATACGCAATCAGCAGGAGTTTTGGAACCGTAACACAGAACAACTCTTTCGAGTTTGTCTTTAATATGTTCAAGTGCATATAGAAGCGACCTGATGGGAGCAAGTCCGCATCCGCCTCCCAGTATTATCACTTCCTTGCCGAAAAACTTCTCTACCGGATATCCCCGTCCGTATGGTCCTCTAATTCCCATAAAGGCGCCTGGTTCGAGATTGTGCATATATTCGGTGACATAACCGGTTTTCATGACCGTAACCTCAAGCCTGTCAGTTACTTGAGGCGATGAGGAAGGGGTGAAGGGCGCTTCACCAATGCCGTCAACTGACAATTCTATGAACTGACCGGTGCCAAATGAAAATTCTGTTTCGGGAATAAGGACAAAAGTCTTTATTAAGGGTGACTCCTCAATCACCTCCGTAAGCTTTGCCCTGACAGGCTTGTAAATGTTCATAATTCCGGTCATGGCATGCTATTTTGCCAGTTCCATGAACAATTCATTTTTATTGATTTTACCGATGCATGCTTCAATGCAACGCCCACAGCCTGTGCATGCAATGGAATTGAATTTCCCAGGTTTCCAGACATATTTGCACATATATCTGTTCCTGAATCTGCGGGATAATTCAAACAATGAATCTTCTCCTCCTGCAACCCTTTCAAACCCCGGGTACTGACAGGCATCCATCTGCCTGATTTTTTCAAAACCAGGTTTGTCAATAAGGAGAAAACATGAGCATGTAGGACAAATTGTTGCGCATGCACCGCATGAAACGCAACGGGAAGAATATTTCTTCCAGATTTCATCTCCGGCTTTCTGCAGAAGAATGCCGGTGGTCTTATAGTCGGGAAGCCCATCGCCGGCTTCCGTTAGTTTGCTGACAGCTGCCGTGTGAGCTTCATCGATCAGGGCAAGCAGCTTTTCATCATTCATCTCCCTGGTTACGGAAAAATGGTTGGCAAAGTCATTCCCTTTTTCGGTGATAACCCTTAGCAATATCAGGTTTTCAACTTCAAGCACTGAGAGATCTGCTTCTTCAGACCAAGGGTTTATACCATATGTTGTGCAATGGCAATGTTCCTGCTTTTCGAAACAGTCGAATGATATGATCACAGTGTTTTTCCGGTGCTCATGGTAATAAATATCTACAAAATCCTTGTCAAGATATATTTCATCAAGAAGCTTTAGTCCTTCAACATCGCAACCCGGTGCTCCCATTATTACACGCTGTCTGTTACCGATTTTTCCGGATGTGACATTTTCCCTTACAGGAAGAAAAAATGATTTCAGAGGTGTTGACGGTTTTGCCCTGTTATATGCTATTTTGCTGATACTGGAGGCACTTAGTTCTTCATAATCTATCCCAAATTCATTTTCCACCGCTGCGAAAATGGTAAAGGACATTAGCATCTGCTCAACTGCTTTGTCCCATTCTTCCTTGTTTATGCTTAGATAATGCATTTATGTGAGAAGATTCACATATAAAAATATAATCAATGTAAGAATAAATCAATAATAAAGTACAAAAAAATAATGCAGAATATTTTAAGAATAATTTAAAAAACATTAAATCAATATATTATAAAATATTTTTTCAATAACAAAAAAATGTTTAACTTGCATAATAATTCGAAATAAAAAAAATTGATGTGAAACAAATCACAAAATACGTTATAAAAAACAGTCTGAAAAGAATATTTCTCTACAGGGCCTGTCTGGTCAGACTGAAGCTTATGGGTGTAAAAAAGGTCTTTTCTTATACACTTGCCAACGAAACGGGTGTTACTGCCGATCAGGTCAGAAAGGATTTTTCGGAGTTTGGGATCAAAGGGAACAAGAGGGGTGGTTATGAAGTGGAGGAACTTCTTGAGAATATGGAAAATATTTTCCACCGGAATAAGGATCACAACCTGGTTCTGATCGGAATGGGAAACATGGGTCTGGCGCTGTCAAAATACAGCCGTTTTGTTCAGCGAAATATGAATATAGTGGCAACATTTGACATAGATCCGTTCAAGCAAAAACTAAGGTCCGATATACCTGTCTATTCAATGGGCAGGCTTAAGGAGATAATCGACAGGTTCAGGGTTAAGGTGGCAATTCTTGCAGTTCCGGAAATCTCAGCACAGGAGGTTGCTGATGAGCTTATACGTTTCGGTATTAAGGGAATAGTGAACTTTGCACCTGTTCTGCTTAAAGTTCCTGCCGATGTGGTAGTGACTAATGTGAACCTGTGTGACGAGCTTGAAAGTGTGATATATTATGTTCATAAGATGATGAAGGTCGACGGGCTTAAAAATATTGAGCTATTATACAGGGATATGAAATACTGATCAGGGGACTGGTTCAGGGGGTGGGTTTCCGCCCTTTTATCTGCAGGCTCGCTGCAAAATATGGTCTTTCCGGAGAGGTCGATAACCGTACCGATGGTGTTTCTGTTATTGTGCAGGGGGATCCGTCTGATATTGACAGGTTCAGCAATGATATAATTAGTCATGCTCCTCCGGCATCGAGGATAAAATCGATTGATGTTTTTCCTGCAATGATCGGTGAATATGACAGGTTTACGGTAACTGAAAGCAGGGCTGTGAATGACCAGATAACAGAAATAAGCCCTGATATTGCCGTTTGTGATCAGTGCCTGGAGGATATGTCTTCCGATCCGTGCAGAATCGATTATCCACTCATAAATTGCACAAACTGTGGCCCCAGATTTACAATAATAAACGGACTGCCATACGACCGGACTGTTACGACAATGAGCGGGTTCAGAATGTGCTCAGGATGCAGATCGGAGTACAATGATATTAATGACCGCCGCTTTCATGCAGAACCTATAGCCTGTAATTCGTGCGGACCCTCTTACGAACTGGTTGAGGGTGATATCCGGATATCACTTCTCCCTGAGATCCTTGCCAGAACAGCTGCGATAATCGATGGGGGAGGAACAGTCGCGATAAAAGGTGTTGGAGGATATCATCTTGCTTGTAATGCCCTTGACAATGATGCCGTGCTGAAGCTCAGGATAAGAAAAAACCGCGACATGAAGCCGTTTGCCGTAATGTTCAGAAATATGACTGCATTGAAGGAATATTGTCATGCCGGAGCCAGTGAGGAGAAAGAGCTCTTGTCATGGAGAAGGCCTGTGGTATTACTTCAAAATAAGAGATCCCTTGCCATGCAGGTCAGTAATGGTCTTGGAACAACCGGGGCTTTTCTTCCATTCATGCCATTTCATTATCTTCTTTTCCGGTCTCTTAAAACTTCCGTCATTGTGCTTACAAGCGGAAATATTTCAGATGAGCCTGTTATTAAAGACGATAACGAGGCTAAGGAGAAACTGAATAAAGTCACAGATGCTCTTGTCAGCTATAACAGGGAAATAAGCAACAGGATTGATGATTCGGTGGTCAGGGTGACAAAACCGGGTATAATAATAATAAGGAGGTCGCGAGGTTATGTGCCCCGACCTGTCGACCTGGCTTTTGATGCTGAAGGCATCCTTGCCCTTGGAGCCGAACAAAAGAACACCTTTTCAATAGGAAGGAAGGATCAGGCAATAATGGGCCAGTATACCGGTGATCTTAAAAATGCAGCCGTATGCGATTTCTTCAGGGAATCAATCGAAAACCTCTCATCGCTTTTCAGGTTTAAGCCCCGGTATCTTGCCCACGATCTCCATCCTGATTACTATTCAACGGCATATTCATCTGTTCTTGAAAAGAAATATAATATATCTTCTGTTGCAGTTCAGCATCACCATGCGCATATAGCTTCATGCCTTGCCGAACATTGCCTTGATGAGAAAGTAATTGGTGTCAGTTTCGACGGAACAGGTTTCGGTACCGATGGCAATATATGGGGAGGTGAATTCCTGATCGCTGATACAGGAGGTTTTGAACGTTATTGCCATTTTGATTATGTACAGATGCCGGGGGGTGACAGGGTCGTCGATGAACCATGGCGTATGGCATTTTCATATCTTTATAAATACTTTGGCGATTCATTCGATTACAATTCAATCGAAGTCTTTCGCAAAACCGAAAGAGCCAGTTTTGATCTTGTAAGGAAAATGCTTGAAAAAAATATAAATACTCCTCTCACTTCAGGTGCCGGCCGGCTGTTTGATGCAATTGCAGCACTTACAGGATTATGTCACAAAGCAACATTTGATTCTGAAGCCCCAATGAGACTGGAATCGTCTGTTAAACATGGTTCAGATGCCAGTTATCCTGTAGTGATCACTGATAAGGTTATTTTTAAGGATATGTTCCTGTCAATTCTCAATGATATGGATAATGTTGATATATCTGAAATTTCAGCCAGATTCCATAATACATTGGTACAGGTAATTGTGGAGGTGTCGGAAAGGATAAGAAGGTCGCGGGGAATCGGAAAAGTTGTTCTTTCGGGTGGTGTATTTCAGAACAGGTATCTTCTGGAAAGAAGTTTTGAAAAACTTGAACAGAGAAGATTCAGTGTATATACAAATCACCAGGTTCCTGTTAATGACGGAGGTATTTCACTTGGCCAGATTGCTGTTGCATCAAAATATTTCGGATTATGTGTCTGAGCATTCCTGCAAGAATAGTAAAAATTGAAGGTTCGATGGCGGATGTGTCTGTCGGAGGGGCTCTTTTTAAAGCCGGACTGCAGCTTCTTGATGATGTCAGTGAAGGAGACTATATTTTGCTTCATGCAGGTTTTGCAATCCAGAAGATATCGGAGAAAGAAGCACAGGCGACACTGGATATTCTGAATGAAATGTACAATGCCGGTGAAAAGACCTTATTATGAAATTCATTGAGGAATACCGTAACAGCGAACTGATCGGCAAGCTCGCAGGGGCAATAACTAAAAATGCTTCCGGAAAATACAATTTCATGGAGGTATGCGGTGGACATACTGCTGCCATTCGAAGATTCGGTTTGCCGTCGTTATTACCTCATGGTATAAATCTGATTTCAGGACCCGGCTGTCCTGTCTGTGTAACATCAGTTGATTTTATCGACAGACTCGTATCATATTCCCGGCTTCCCGGGACTATTATTGCAACTTTCGGAGATCTCTTAAGGATTCCCGGATCAAAATCATCTCTCGAGCAGGAGCGGTCGTCAGGTGCTGATGTGAGAACAGTCTTTTCAGGTTTCGATGCACTTCAGTTAGCAGTTTCAGAGCCCCGTAAAACAGTGATTTTCCCGGGAATAGGATTCGAGACAACAGCGCCCGGAACAGCCGTTGTTATTAAACAGGCTGCAGGTATGAAACTTCAAAACTTCCTTGTCATTTCTGCACATAAGATTATGCCGCCTGCTATGGAAGTCGTTGCAGGCGACGGAGTGAAGCTTGATGGATTCATCTGTCCGGGCCATGTTGCAGCAATTACAGGTTCGGACGTTTACAGGTTCCTGCCTGAAAGGTACGGAATTGGTTGTGTAGTCTCGGGTTTTGAACCACTTGACCTTCTGCAGTCGGTTCTGATGCTTGTAAACCAGAAAAACAGCGGTAATCCTTCTGTCGAAATTCAATATTCACGTGCCGTGACACCTGGGGGAAATAAAAAAGCGCAAAAACAGCTCTTTGAGGTCTTTGAGCCATGTGATGCAATCTGGCGCGGTTTCGGTACGATATCCGGAAGCGGACTTAAAATCCGGGAGTCTTTCAGATCCATCGACGCTGAAACAAGGATACCACTTGATTTGAAAACAACTGCGGAAAACACCTCCTGCATATGTGGAGAAATACTCAGGGGTTTAAAAATACCATCCGACTGCAGACTTTTCAGAAATGTATGTACACCTGACAACCCTGTCGGAGCATGTATGGTATCAGCCGAAGGTTCCTGTAACACATTTTTCAGATATTCCTGATATGAACAAGGTAATCACACTGAACCACGGTAGTGGAGGCAGGCAATCACACGATCTCATTGACGGGCTTTTTGCAGACCGTTTCAGAATGGATAAGCCCCTGACAGACTCTGCTGTTTTACCGGGAGAAGGATTTGTCCTTGCATTTACAACCGACTCGTATGTAGTGGATCCTCTGTTTTTCCCGGGAGGAAATATAGGGAAACTTGCGGTATGCGGAACAGTAAATGATTTGGCAGTATCAGGTGCAGTGCCTTTATACCTGTCAGCAACGTTTATTATTGAAGAAGGATTCGGATTCCACGAGCTTGAGATGATAGTTGATACGATGGCTGAGGAGGCTGACAGGGCAGGAGTCAGGATTGTTACTGGAGACACGAAAGTTGTTGGCAGGGGAAAATGCGATAAGCTATTTATTACGACTTCGGGGACAGGTTTCCTGAGTTCAGAATCTGCACATATCAGTTCGGGGAAAAAAGTAAGACCCGGTGACAATATTATCGTCAGCGGTTCTCTGGGCAACCATGCCATTGCTGTTCTTGGAGCAAGAAACAATCTGGGTTTCAGCTCGCCTGTAGAATCGGACTGTGCCTGTCTGAACCATATGATCAGGGATGTTCTGGATTCCGGCGCGGATATTCACTTTATGAGGGATCTTACGCGCGGAGGACTTGCATCGGTTTTGTATGAGCTTGAAACGATAACCGGATATGGTATGAACATTAAGGAGAAATCGGTACCTGTTGATGAACCTGTGAAGGGACTTTGTGAGGTGATGGGTTTTGATCCCCTGTACCTGGCGAATGAAGGTAAAATTTTAATCGTCTCAGAAGAGAATGATTCTCAAAAAATAATTAATATCCTGAGATCAGATATATCAGGTAAGAATTCATCTGTAATAGGTGAGATCAGTAATATAAAAAATGGTAATATCATACTTGAAACCGCCGGAGGTGGAAGAAGGATAATGGATCTGCCTTCGGGGGTCCAGCTTCCAAGAATCTGCTGATAAACAGTATATTAAAACTTAAAGCCGAATTTTACCTCAAGACGGTTGTAATTGTTCTTATATGTATATGTGACATCGTTATAGTTCTTCTGTTTATACCTTGTCTGAGCATACCTGTAACCGAAAGAAAGATATGCCTCGATGTCTTCCTTTGCCCAGGAGATTCCTGTACCGATGAGACAGGTCCCGCCTCCTTTATATGATCTCGGGTAATAATAGGGATTATAGGGATCGTCATCATCATTGCCTCCGGTATGTATAAGGGCACCACCCCTGGCGAAAATAAAAGGTGCAGTTTTTTTCTCGTTGAGAAGCCGTTTAAACTCAATGAATACAGGCGAGAATGTCGACCCGAGAAATTCAACCCCTGATCCAATCCCAAAAATATTCTTTGTTGATGATGTAAAGTTAAGGATGATATTAAAGCTGAATGGTGCGTTTACTTCACTGTTCTGCGAACCTACCAGCAATCCTCCTTCAAGGGCAAAACCCGGACCGGAGGTTTTTCTTGTGTCAAATCTTGGCGGTTCCTTTACAAACCTGTCAACCTCATCGGCTTTAAAGTTGAAAATACTTCCGTCGGAAGTCTGTATCCTGTACACATTATCAGAGATCTCAAGAAGTTTTCCATAGATTATACTTCCATTTTTAAGATAAACAGCATCTTTTGCTTTTTGTGAAAATACTGGTGTGACAATAAGCGCAATCAGTAGCAGAACGATAAAATGCTTTTTCATATGTTTTTCAGGTTATAGGATAGATAGTTTTGCATGATTTTTGATTGAGCATAAATAGCTAAATCTAAACCTCATGAAATCAAAAATCGTTCCAATTCTTATAATATTGGCTTTTACGGCGATATTTATTTCTTCATGCGAAGATTCGACATTCAGGGAATACAGGGGATATGCACCTGTCTATATGTCTTACGAGGACCTGCGTGCTTCAGTTGCAACAAAACAAAATATTGATCTTCAGAATCCGGGTAAAATTTATTACAAGGACAATTATATCTTTATTGTCGAGGAACTTAAAGGCATCCACATATTTGACAATGCCAATCCGGCTTCACCTGTTAAGAAAGTCTTTATCAACCTTCCCGGTGTTGTTGATATTTCTATTTCGGGTCATATTCTTTATGCCGACAGCTTTGTTGATCTTGTGATACTTGATGTAGAGAATGTTGACAATATTCATGAGGTGGGGCGGGTGAAAGACATACTCCCTTATACTGTACCCCCTGTTGAGGAGGATTATCCGATGGCATATGTGGACGAGCAAAGAGGAGTCGTTATTGGCTGGGATCTGAAGACAATAAAGGAAAAGATACATAATGAGCCTTATCCATGGCCTATATATTATAAAGGTGGTATTGCCTTTATGGATGCAATGAATGCTTCGGGCGCTTCCTCAGGAGTTAGCGGAAGCGGGACGGGCTTCGGAGGTTCAATGGCACGCTTCGGAATAAAGGAAAATGTTCTTTATATTGTTAATAGCAATATACTGAAGGTATTTGATATCACCAGCAAAACAAAACCTTATAACATGGGCGATTTTTATCCGGGCTGGAATATTGAAACAATGTTCCTTACCGGAAATAATATGTTCCTTGGAACGACAACAGGTATGGTAATTTTCGATATTTCAAATCCACTGATACCTACAGCAAAGACATTTTTCAACCATGCAAGAAGCTGCGACCCGGTTATTGTTGATGATACTATTGCATATGTTACTCTTCGTTCAGGCACCACATGCGGCAGCTCAATCAACTGCCTTGATGTGATTAACATAAAAAAGATAAGCTCGCCATCAATGGTTGCAACATTCCCAATGACAAATCCTCACGGACTTGGAAAAAAGGGAGATCTTCTTTTTATCTGCGACGGGGATGCCGGATTGAAAATTTATGATGCATCAGATCCTAAAACTGTCGGCCACCGGCTGGTCTACACCTACGCTAATATAAATACCTATGATGTAATACCTGTTGGAGATCTTCTTGTCATGATCGGTGATGACGGTCTTTACCAGTACGATTATTCAGATATAAAGAATATAAGTCTGCTTAGCAAAATAGAAGTAAAGAAGTAACAGATGCTCAATTTGTTAGACTTTATAATGATTATTGATTTTTTGTATATAACTCATAATTAATATTATATATTAATACGACTTTCTTTCATGATTATTTTAAAGCCCTCATGCCGCCAGTGCAGAGGGCTTTTCTGTCTTGTTTAGTTTCATTCTAAATTAGGGCTAATGACGTACTTCTGTTTTTTTTATAAGTATTGTTATTAAATTAACAGCAAAACGAAAGCTCAAATCCAGTAAAAAAAGTATTGTATTAAATTATTAAAAATCAATTAATTATGTATCAAACAGGAAATCTGGTAAAGGAATTAACCGAAAAACATGGCAGGGAGAGGAAGAGCCTGATTCCAATTCTGCAGGGCATAGTTGAAAAATATAATTATCTGACCGATGAAGCTATGGTCGAGGTTGCCAGAGAGCTCGACATATCAGCAGCAGAGGTTTATGGCACTGCATCTTTTTACACGTTTCTCGACACTTCTGTAAGGGGTAAGTATGTTATAAGGGTTTGTAAAACAATAACTTGTTCTATGAAAGGAAAGGGCGAGATAATTCAGACTCTTGAGGATATGCTTAAGATAAAGGTTGGGGAGACCACTTCAGACAAAATGTTCAGTCTGCTTGAGACCAATTGCATTGGATGGTGTCACAAGGCACCGGCCATACTTATAAATGAGATGCCTTATACTGAGCTTACTCCTGAAAAAGTTGTGGAAATTATTAAAGGTTATATGAATAAATAAATATCTGCTGAATCATGGAAAACAAAGGATTGAACAAAGTAGGGCTGATCTTTGAAAAAATTGAGGCCAGGGAAGCTCTGACCAAAGCTTTTAATATGACTAATGATGAGATTATCCAGCAGATTCTTGATTCAGGTCTTAAGGGAAGAGGAGGCGCAGGGTTCCCTACCGGTCTGAAATGGAAATATACAGCTGCTGAAAAAGGTCCCGAGAAATATATTGTATGTAATGCCGACGAAGGAGAACCCGGTACTTTCAAGGACCGTGAAATACTCGACAGGGTAGCCTATAAGGTGCATGGGGGTATGGCCATAGCAGGCAAAACAATAGGAGCAAGGGAAGGGATAGTATACCTGCGTGGTGAATATAAATTTCTTCTCCCGAAACTTTTAATGGAGCTTGAGGAATTTCATAAGATGATCCATGAAATAGGATACGATTTTAAAATATCCTACCGTCTGGGTAGCGGAGCATATATCTGCGGTGAAGAGAGTGCACTCTTCGAATCAATACAGGGAGAACGCGGTGAGCCGAGGAACAAGCCTCCGTATCCCACCACTTCGGGTGTTTTTTTCAAGCCCACATCCATCAACAATGTGGAAACGCTCGTCACTGTGATGATGATAATTATGCATGGGTCTGAATCGTACAGACAACTCGGAACAAAGGACTCAAGGGGTTCAAAGGTGTTTTCGATCTCAGGCGATACTCCAATGCCGGGTATTTTCGAGCTGGAACTCGGAATGACAGTTCAGGAATTTGTAAATGAATTCGGTGATGGTGATACAAAAGCTGTGCAGGTAGGAGGTGCATCGGGATTTTGCGTTCCCAGAAAGAAATTTGCCGAAACAATAATAGGATTTGAAGGGGTTCCTACAGGCGGATCCATGAAACTTTTTAACAGCTCACGATCGATGTATAATGTTCTTCATAATTACCTCGATTTCTTTGCCGAAGAATCATGCGGACAGTGCACACCATGCAGGGTAGGCTGCCAGCAGCTTCTCAAAGGTGTGGAAAAGGTTAAGAAGGGAGAAGTGAAATCAACTTATCTTAATGAGCTGATCAAGCTTGCCGATACAATGAAGATTGCATCAAAATGCGGACTGGGTCAGTCGGTCGGTAATGCCTTCAGAACTATAGTTGAGAATTTCAGGGAAGAAATCATCTATTAATTACTTATTGAAAATTATTATATTATGATAAATCTGTCTATTAATGATCAGAAAATTTCAGTTCCTGCAGGGACAACAGTACTTGAGGCTGCAAGGAAACTGAATATCAATATACCTACATTGTGCAATCATACCGACCTATGTGTTGCAGGTAACTGCCGTGTATGTGTCGTGGAACAGAAAGGAGCAAGAACCCTAATCGCAGCATGTGCCATGCCTGTTTCCGAAGGAATGGATATCCATACCAACACTCTTAAAGTGAGAAACGCCCGCAAGCATATTGTTGAACTTCTCCTGTCAGAACACAGGTCTGATTGTACAAAGTGCTACAAAAACCAGAAATGTGAACTTCAGGCTCTCGCAAATGAGTTCGCATTCGGCGATACAATATTCCTCGATCTGGTTGAGGATCATCCTTATACAATCGACAGGTCTTCTCCGTCATTTATTAAAGATGACAGCAAATGTATCCGCTGCCAGCGCTGCGTGAGAACATGTGCCGAGCTTCAGTATATTTCGGCTATAGCAGTTGCAAACAAGGGAGCACATCAGAAGATATCTTCTTTCCACGACAGGCCAATGAGTCACGTTGTATGTACAAATTGTGGCCAATGTGTCAACAGATGTCCTACCGGAGCACTTGTTGAAAAAACATATATTGACCATGTATGGGATGCAATCTATGACCCCGATAAATATGTTGTGGTTCAGACAGCCCCTGCAGTAAGGGTGGCCCTTGGTGAGGATCTGGGTTATGATCCCGGGGAAAGAGTTACCGGCAAAATGGTAAATGCTCTCAGACAACTCGGCTTTGACTCTGTTCTTGATACAGATTTCAGCGCCGACCTGACTATAATGGAAGAAGGCACAGAACTTCTGACCAGACTGAAAAAAGCGCTTGTTGACGGTGACAAGGGGATACAGTTCCCGATGTTTACATCGTGCTCCCCTGGCTGGATTAAGTTCATTGAACATAAATATCCCGAATTTCTTCCGAATCTGTCGACATGCAAATCACCTCAGCAGATGTTCGGAGCACTTGCCAAAACATTTTATGCCAGAAAGAAACAGATCGATCCTTCGAAAATCGTATCAGTTTCGGTAATGCCTTGCACTGCAAAGAAATTTGAAGCCGACAGGCCGGAGATGAGATCAAGCGGATACAAGGACATAGATTTTGTACTTACAACAAGGGAACTGGCAATTATGATCAAACAGGCTGGCATTGATTTCCGCAGCCTTGAACCAATGCATTATGATTCCATTATGGGTGAATCAACAGGTGCTGCTGTGATCTTCGGAGCAACCGGCGGTGTAATGGAGGCAGCTCTCAGAACTGCATATGAAATTGTTACAGGACGCGAAGTGCCTTTCTCAAATCTGAACATTACTCCTGTAAGGGGTATGGATGGGGTAAAAGAGGCGTCAATAAAAATAGAAGGATGCACTCCCGACTGGAAATTCCTTGAAGGTGCAGAACTGAAAGTAGCCATTGCCCACGGCCTCGTAAATGCAAATAAGATCATGCGCGATGTCCGGGCAGGCAAATCACCTTATCATTTTGTTGAGATAATGGCTTGTCCGGGAGGCTGCATCGGTGGCGGCGGACAGCCAATACCTACAAGCATGGAGATAAGGAAGAACCGTATGAAGGCAATCTATTCGGAAGATGAACATATGGTACTTCGTAAATCGCATGAGAATCCGGATGTTATAGCTATTTATGAAGAGTTCCTAGATAAACCGAACAGTCACAAATCGCATGAACTTCTACATACTCACTATGTAAAAAGAGAAAGCTATTAGGAAATAATTGATTAATTTGGAAGGGCGTCTCAAAAGCTGATCTTTTACCCCCTGCCTCCTTTAGGGGCATCACTAAGTAACAGATATTCAATAAGTCCCCTTAAGGGGATTTGGGGTGAAAAAGAAGAGAAAGCTTTAGAGGCACCCTTTTAATTTTATGCAGATGAAGAATATACGTATCTCAACGGCTCAGTTTGAAAACAGAAGCGGTGACAAGGAATACAATCTGTCGATGATAGAGTTGCTTGCAGAAAGAGCTGCCTCACAAGGATCTGAGGTTATAGCTTTTCATGAATGCTCTGTTACAGGTTATACTTTTGCAAGGAAACTTACAAAGGATCAACTGTTTGATATTGCTGAACCTATTCCTGACGGTGAGAGCATATCGAGGCTTAGCAAGATAGCTGCTAAAAATAATATTGTTGTTCTTGCAGGCCTTTTTGAAAAAGACAATGAGGGAAGAATTTTCAAGGCTTACGTATGTGTTGGTAAGAATGGACTCATTGCACGACACAGGAAACTTCACCCCTTCATTCACCCGGCTTTGAATCCGGGCGACAGTTATACCGTATTCAGCCTCGCTGACTGGAGATGCGGGATACTTATCTGCTATGATAACAATGTTGTTGAGAATGTCCGCGCTACTGCCCTTCTTGGAGCCCGGATCATCTTTATGCCTCATGTTACAATGTGTACTCCTTCGCCAAGACCCGGATCAGGCTTTGTTGATCCGGACCTGTGGAAAAACAAAGCGGCAAATGCTGCATTGCTGAGAAGCGAATTTGACGGCCCCAAGGGAAGGGAATGGCTCCTGACCTGGCTTCCTTCAAGGGCACATGATAATGGAGTATATGTGGTATTCTCCAACCCTGTCGGTATGGACGATGATCAGCTTAAAAACGGCTGTTCCATGATAATCAATCCTTTTGGTAAAATAATGGCTGAGTGCCGGTCTCTCGAAAATGAATTTGTTACTGCGGAGCTTTCGGCTGAAATGCTGGAACAGTCAGGAGGATACAGATATACAATGGCACGAAGGCCTGAACTCTACAGGGATATTATTGGCAGGGACCATACTTCGGTGCAGAAGGTAGCATGGATGGGAGGAGGCAGTAAGCAGTAGGAAGTAGGTAGTATGCAGTAGGCAAAAATGCAGAGAGCAGGGAGCAGAGGACAGGGGGCAAAAAAGGTGTCAGGGTCAGGTGTGAGCAACAAGTAATTAGCAACCAGTAAATGCACAATTGACAGCTTTCAAAATAATAAACAGGAGGGATGGAAACTCAATATACATGGAAAACTGGTTTATTCAGCAATCGCTTTGAGATCTTCAAGCAGGATTTCAGTGTGGGAGAACTTCAGAAGGAGAGCCTTTTTGGTAAAATTAAAGGCGAAATGTTCGGCCACAGTATTTTGTTCCGGACCAGGGGGATTTTCCGTTATGACACAAGCATTATTGATCTTCACAACGAGCAGGAACTGGGTACTATCCATTTCAGAAGTCTAAAAATAAGATCAATAGTCTTGTACAGGAACGGGGAATACCATTGCAGGTTCGAAAACTTATTAAGGAGCAAATGGATACTATATGATGAAAACGGACCGGTTGTCAGGTATTATTCCCGGGCATTTAATGGAATAATAACTTCATTCACTTCAGATGAAGTTTTGATACTTTCCGGATTTTTCATAAGGAATTTTCTGAAACAGCGGTCTGCATCAATAGCTGCTGCAGGCTGATCTGTTATTAGTAAGCAGTGAATGAGGAAGATCATCCATATAGATATGGATGCGTTTTTTGCATCAGTTGAACAGCTTGATAATCCAGGGCTGAGGGGAAAGCCTGTGGCTGTGGGTGGAAGCGGTGAACGTCATGTGGTAGCTGCAGCAAGCTATGAGGCCAGGAGATTCGGGGTACATAGCGCGATGCCTTCGGTGACAGCAAAAAAGCTTTGTCCCGGACTTATTTTTGTGCGTCACAGGTTTGAACGTTATCAGGAGATATCAGCCCGGATATTTGAAATTTTCAGGGATTATACTGATATTATTGAACCCCTTTCAATAGATGAAGCCTTTCTGGATGTCACCGCCGACCTTAAGAACATATGCTCTGCAACGCTGATTGCCAGGTCGGTAAAAAAAGATATCAGGGAGAAGACAGGTCTGACAGCCTCGGCTGGCATTTCATACAATAAGTTCCTTGCAAAGATCGCTTCAGATATAAATAAGCCTGACGGCATTTTTGTCATTCCTCCTGAAAAAGCAGAAAAGTTTATAGAAAAACTTCCTATTGAGAAATTCTACGGGATTGGAAAGGTAACCTCCGAACGCATGCACAAACTTGGCATTCATAATGGTTATGACCTTCGGAGCTGGGATCTCCTGTCACTAATCAGGAATTTTGGTAAGGCAGGCAAATTTTATTACGATATAGCCAGGGGAGTTGATGATCGTCCGGTCGAAACTGATTCCGAACGCAAATCGATAGGAACTGAGCTTACATATGAAAAGGATCTTAGCACTCAGTTTGAGATAATAGCAGAACTGTATAAGCTGGAGCTGGAACTTATGGAACGGATTGAACATGCCGGGGTAAGCGGGCGGACATTAACTGTTAAAGTAAAGTTCCCCGATTTTCGTCAGATAACAAGAAGCAAAACACTTCCGTTTTATATAAAGGATTTTAAAACTCTTCACAAGGAAGTAACATCAATCAGAAAATCAATAAGTCTTGGCAATTCGGGCATCAGACTCCTTGGCTTAAGCATTTCGAATCTTGAAACGGAAGATTGCGGCGATACACAGCTTACACTTTTCGATATGTCATGGGATAACAGGCCTTAAATATCTGGCATTAAAATAAACCTTCTGATGAAAGGTATCTTTCTCCTGTATCATAGTTAAAGGCAATGATTCTTGAACCTTTGCTGAATGTCTCCATCTTTCCGCCTATTGCTGCAAGTACGGCGCCTGTTGAAATACCGGCAAGCAGCCCCTCTTCGCGGGCAGCTCTTCTGGTATAGGAATATGCTTCCTCCCTGCCTACAGTAATGATTTCATCTATTAAACTTCTGTCAAGAATACGGGGGACAAATCCGGCACCAAGTCCCTGGATGGGATGAGGGCCCGCCTTTCCGCCCGACAATACGGGAGAAGCTTCGGGCTCTACGGCGATTACCCTGAGTGACGGAAAGTGTTGTTTGAGTATTGAGGAGCATCCGGTAATATGTCCTCCGGTACCAACTCCTGCAACGAGATAATCAATTCCGTCGGGGAAATCGTTCAGTATCTCAGTTGCAGTGGTAAGCATGTGAATTTCGGGATTTGCCTGATTTTCAAACTGCATTGGGATCCAGGAACCGGCTATCTCATCATTAAGTTGTCTGGCTCTTTCGATTGCACCGGCCATACCTTTTTCGCGTGGTGTCAGATCAAATTCAGCGCCATAGGCAGCCATGATCTTTCTTCTTTCTACCGACATCGATTCGGGCATTACAAGTATAATCCTGTATCCTTTCAATGCAGCCACCATTGCAAGTCCAATCCCTGTATTGCCTGAAGTGGGTTCAATGATTACGCTTCCGGATTTGAGCATTCCTTTCTTTTCAGCATCCTCAATCATGGCAAGTGCGATCCTGTCCTTTATGCTTCCGCCCGGATTGTTTTTCTCAAGCTTGAGCCATACCGAAATGTCTGACCTGAAGAGCCTGCTGATTTTTAAATGAGGGGTATTTCCAATTAAACTGAGAATTGAGTCTGCTTTCATGGCTTTATTAATGATTTAAACTATATTACAAAGTTTATGGGATCCTGCAATTTATTCTGGTCTCTTACTATAATCTCACTTTTGTGATAAACGATGGAATTTGGTGCAACGCTTTCTGTAAGCCATACATTACCACCTATTATGCTATTTCTTCCGACAACCGTTTCCCCTCCAAGAATTGTGGAACCGGCATAAAGAATTACATTATCACAAATGGTAGGATGTCTTTTGCTCAATGCCTTACTTTTGTCGACACTCAGTGCACCAAGGGTAACACCCTGGTAGAGCTTGACATAATTGCCGATTATTGTTGTCTCTCCAATAACAATGCCTGTTCCGTGATCGATTGAGAACGGGGTTCCTATTTCGGCTCCCGGATGAATGTCAATACCAGTTATCTTATGCGCATATTCAGTTATCATACGGGGCAGTAAGGGTACAGACAACTGATTAATGAAATGAGCAAGCCTGTAGCAATAAATAGCGAAAAACCCGGGGTAAACTGCAATTACTTCTTCAAGACTCTTTGCCGCGGGGTCAGATTCCAGTATGAACCTGGCATCCTTAAGAAGCACTTCTTTTATTTGAGGCAGTTTGGAGAATAACTTTGCCGCAGTCCCTATACTGTCACTTGTAAGACCATTGAAAATAAGTTCGGTCTGGTATTTTACAGAACTCTCATCTGTATCAACTTCAGGTCTTGTAAGTTTTTCATTAAAGGGGAACAGTGTCCGGAATATCTTTTTAACAGCGATCTCAACACCTTTTTTGTTTGGAATATTATATTTTGTTTCCATTATGTCACTATTAATTCTTTTGTAAGTCCTTCAATAAGATATTTTACCATCCTGTTGTCAGGATATTTTGATGATAATGTACTAATTTGCCATGGCGGCACTTTATATCTGATCATGTCGGAAACCAGTCGGACGATCCCGTCCCGGGGATTCCCGGTTTTTTCCCCAATGGTTTTATCAGTCTCCCTGTTATATTGGACCATAAAATCATGAAGTGTATGATAACGTGATTTGTGTTTTTCAATAAGAGCCGGGTACATTCTGAAACCTGATTCAAAATTTGTGAATCTTACTGATGCATTTCTGATTATTTCATAACCTATTTTCCGCGGGTCAATTCCTCGGGCAAGATAGATTTCGATATACCTGTAAGCTCCCGTATAGCCAAATGCGTCGAGATCGTCAGCTGCTGACAGTATTTTTAGCAATGGTGTGTTGTTTGCTGAAGGATTCTTGTATTCCTTATCGTCATGATTCTCAATGGCATTGGCAACATCGGAATAATATGTCAAATCCATATTGTTCTTTTCAAGGAATGACCTGCATAGTTCCATGCCCAGTGTGCCATGCTTTTCACCAGCTTCAGTTGCCATCCCAAGGTCATGAAGATATGATGCAATCAACAGCTTTTCAGCCGGCAGATCGTCGGGACCGGTGATCAGAAAAAGCTCCCTTGCAAATTTCCAGACTCTTCTGTGATGATCTATATCGTGGGAGTAAAGTATTGTTGATCCCCAGGTCTGAATGAAGTAATCTTCAAGAAGGGATTTATATCTGATTTCTGCAGCATTTAATTTTTCTTCCCGGCTCATATGGATAAGAACAAAAAAAGCAAAAGACCAAGCCTTTTGCTTTTGAACAGGCTTCTCAGAATGTTGTTCATTCCTTTATCATGCTTTCGGCAAGATCGAGAATTGTTGTATCGTCAAATGTCACTATTCCGCCTCCCGGACCCTGTTCAAAATGAATACCAACACACTGTCCCTTTTCAAAATTTGTTCCTCCGAAGTAGTTTCTGACAGTTTCTTCATGAAGATCAAGCTTTTCAGCGATCTTCCTCATACTACCGGAGGGTAACAGGTCTTTGATTTTCCGAAGTTCATTGAACGTGATCGTTTTTGCCATGATTCCTTTATTTAGTTAATATCTCCGTTTTTATAAAGCATCTATCTACAAAGTTAATTATAAAAAGCAAACTTGTAAAGAGATATGTTACAAATTCGAAATATCCCTGATGATATAAACATTGTATTCACCAAGATGCTGGAAACCGAATTTTTTATAAAGATTAATAGCCTTATGATTTGTTGAATGTACTTCAAGCTTCACCTGGTAGCCCATCTTCTTCACTATATCAAGTGATTCTCTTAAAAGAATTTTCGAGAGTCCGTTTCCCTGAAATTCAGGAAGAATGCCAAAATGATGAAGGAGTAACCTTCGTCCGTCAAATGTGAGCCATGATGTGCCGGAAATTCTTCCTGATTTCCTTTCTTCCATGACCAGAAGCGACCCTCCCATTCTGATGGTGTTTTCCACAATCAGCCTGTTATCCCCGCGTTCAGGACTTCCCATCCCTGTGATTTCCCAGAACCTGGCAATGCCATCATAATCACCGTCCTGGTACGGTCTTATTATAAAGCTATCATTCAAATCAGAACCTGTCATATCTCTTTCAGAAATTTGAAAAATAAATCCATTGCCTTTCTCTTTTCAGAGTCGAGGACAAAATCAATATTCTCTTTAAGATACCTGCCAAGATTATCGCCTGTTATTGAGCCGGCGTTACCGAATTTTTCGGTAACACGATCTATATTATTTACACCAAGTGCAATTGCATCATTGAAATCGATCAGAAATGCAGAAGGCAACGGTTTGTTTGAAACCCAGCAGGCGAAAACAAATGGAAGTCCTGTGAAATTTTTCCATTCTTCGGCAAGATCCCATTTGTACGCATAGTTGTTCTCAAATTCAAAGCACTGATCACCAATGAGGACGACCGCTTCATTTTCTTTTACTGAGGCAAAGTTGAACCCTGAAGAGGTCTCTTCCCAAAAGAACTTTCTGTCCCAGTATTTTTCAGCCAGAACTTTTACGAGTCTGACTGAGGTCCCCGACCTGAAATCGAGATACACCCTATTAATTTTATCGAAACCGCTATTCGCCATCATCTGGACAGTTCTGACCTTCCCGTTTGCCCCGATGCAGTAATTGCCAAGAATGAATGGTTCTTTCACCTTTGGTATTGCCCCGACCGGGATAAGACCGATATCTGCTTTGCCTGTAATTATCTTTTCCGCACAATCCGAAGGATGGTCTGTTTCAAGATCAGCTTTCTTGTCAAATCCGCTTTCAATCAGTCCGTAAATGAATGGGTAAGTATTTGCATACCTTACGGCTGATATTCTGATTTTCTCCATCTCTTGCTTTTTACTGCATCTAAAATAGTACATTTGTGTGCAAATGTAGTAACAATTGAAAAGCCAAAAGGGTAAAAGATGGAACTAAATAACCTTACAGCAATCTCACCTCTCGACGGCCGTTACAGGCAGAAGACCGAAGATCTCGACAGATATTTTTCCGAGTATGGTTTGATAAAGTACAGGCTGATGGTGGAAATTGAATACTTTATCGCTCTTTGTGAGATCCCTCTTCCCCAGCTGTCAGATTTCAGAAAGGAAAGCTTTACTGCTCTGAGGGAAATTTATGAAGATTTCAGTGTGAAGGATGCCGAGAAAATAAAGGATACGGAAAAAATAACAAATCATGATGTGAAGGCTGTGGAATACTATCTGAAAGAGAAGTTCTTTCAGTCGGGATGGGGTAAATGGTCTGAATTTGTACATTTTGGTCTTACATCACAGGATATTAATAATACGGCTATCCCTCTTTCACTAAAGGATGCACTTACTGATGTTTATTTTCCTCTTACGCTTGAGCTAAGGGAATCTCTTGCATCCTTTGCCGAAGAATGGAAAGATATACCAATGCTGGCCAGGACCCATGGCCAGCCTGCATCACCAACACGACTGGGAAAGGAGATTTCAGTTTTTATAGCGCGGCTGGATGAGCAGACTAAATATTTCGGTCAGATTCCATTTTCTGCCAAATTCGGAGGTGCCACAGGCAATATGAATGCACATAAAGTGGCATTCCCTGAGATCGACTGGATGTCATTTGCCGATAATTTTGTAAATGAAACACTTGGCTTGCAACGCTCCTTTCCGACAACACAAATCGAACATTATGACAATCTGGCCGCATTGTTTGACAACATGCGAAGGATCAATGTAATTCTAATAGATCTGGCGCGGGATATATGGCATTATATTTCACTCGATTATTTCCGCCAGAAAATCAGGAAAGGAGAGATCGGATCTTCTGCAATGCCGCATAAGGTAAATCCTATAGATTTTGAAAATGGAGAAGGGAATCTGGGGTATGCAAATGCCATATTTGAGCACCTTTCCGCTAAACTGCCAGTCTCCAGGCTTCAGCGCGACCTCACAGATTCGACGGTGCTCAGAAATATCGGAGTTCCTGTAGGTCATACCATAATCGCATTTAACTCGCTTCTCAAAGGGCTTAACAAATTAATCGTCAATAGTGAAAAGATACACAGTGATCTTGACAACAACTGGGCTGTTGTTGCCGAAGCACTTCAGACAATTCTAAGGCGTGAAGGATTTCATAAACCCTATGAGGCTTTGCTCGATTTAACCCGCACCAACCAAAAGATAACAAAAGAATCAATTGTTGCGTTTATTGATAACCTCGATGTGAGTGAATCGATTAAATCAGAATTAAAAGCGGTATCACCTTTTAATTTTACGGGTTTTTAATGTAAGTTGGCCCATATGAACAAAGCCAGAATCCTACTTAAATATATTGCACCATATAAATGGTCGGCGTTCAGAAATATATTTTACAATGTTCTAAGCGCGATTTTTGCACTTATTTCCTATACTCTTGTAATACCTTTCCTCAAAATACTTTTTGACAGAATTGAACAATTGCCTCCGCCCGGAGCATTTCGTTTCAGTATGGAATATCTGAATGCGGCTGTCAATTATAATTTCTATGTATTTATTCAGAAATATGGAGAGATAGATGCACTTCTTCTTGTATGCCTGGTTGTAGTCATTGCCAGTCTGCTCAAAAATGGTTTTGTATTCCTTGCAAACAACAGCATGGCCTATATGCGCTCGTGTACTGTAAGGGACCTGAGGAAAAAAATGTATGATAAGATACTAAGGCTTCCGTTGTCATACTTTTCTGATGCCCGGAAAGGAGATGTTATGACACGCATCTCAAACGATGTTCAGGAGATTGAGATCTCAGTTATGGCTTCGCTCACAATGATGTTCAGGGATCCTCTTTATATTCTTATCTTCCTTATTTATCTGTTTGCAACAAGCTACCAGCTTATGTTTTTTGCACTTCTGCTGCTACCAGTGAGTGGATGGCTAATCGGTAAATCGAGTAAAACGCTTAAAGCAGCTTCATACCAGGGGCAGCAGCAACTGGGATGTCTGCTTTCGGTAGTGGAGGAAACTCTTTCCGGTTTAAGGATCGTAAAAGGTTTCAATGCCGAATCAAAAATGCAGGCTCAGTTTGCTGTTACAAATGAAAAATATGCAAAAGTCTTCAAACGGGTTACAAGGAAAGCATATCTTGCATCACCTCTCAGCGAGTTTCTTTCAACAATCGTTCTGATGGTAGTCCTTTATTTCGGAAGTTCGCTGGCGCTCAGGGGAATAGGGAACATGGGACAGGAAAGACTTATTGCATTTGTTGTGATATTCTCCCAGATCATTCCTCCTGCAAAAAATATAACAACAGCATGGTTCAACATTCAGAAAGGCATGGCTTCTATCGACAGGATTGATCAGGTCCTTAATGCTGAGGAAAAAATAACCGAAAAAGAAAATGCTGTTTCTGTGAAGGAATTCAGGAAATCGATTGAATTCAGGGGCGTATGGTATGCATACAACAGTGAACCGGTACTGAAGGATATTAATCTGAAGATATTAAAAGGTCAGACCGTTGCAATTGTTGGCCGGTCGGGTGCGGGAAAATCAACACTTGCTGATCTTTTGCCGCGTTTTATGGATGTTGATAAGGGTAGTATCCTGATCGATGATGTTGATATCCGCGATATAAGGATAAAGGATCTCAGGAGTCTGATGGGAATTGTCAGCCAGCAGTCGATCCTGTTCAATACCACATTTACTGAAAACATAGCATTTGGAATGGATTCGCCCGATAATGAAAAAGTCAGAGACGCAGCACAGATTGCAAATGCACACGAGTTCATTACCGAAACCGAAAATGGATATGAGTACATGGTGGGAGAGAGTGGAAACAAGCTCAGCGGAGGACAACGGCAGAGGATAAGCATCGCGAGGGCAATTATGGCAAATCCGCCGATACTTATCCTTGATGAAGCCACCTCTGCCCTTGACACAGAATCGGAGCGGCTTGTGCAGGATGCAATAGTTAATCTTATGAAAAACAGGACATCGATAGTTATAGCTCATCGTCTTTCTACAATTCAGCATGCCGACCTGATAGTGGTAATTGATGAAGGAAGGATAACAGAAACCGGCACACATGCGGAACTAATGAAAAAAGACGAAGGATATTATAAAAAACTCCACGGATTTCAGGCAATATAATTCCATTCTGATAAAGGTTTAATGCGATTTCTGAACAGACATATACGAGGTGTTATCATATTTTTTGTCTCCTGCTTTAACGTTATTGTTTCAGGACAGATAGATTTCAGCTATCATTCAGAATATTATTACCTCAAAGGAAAAGATGCATCCTTGCTTAATTCATCCTGGACAAGTCCGGAATATATTTATTCTTCATGGCAGAAAGGAACGGCTCCTTTCAGATATGGAGATGGGGCTGGTGGAACGGAACTGCCTGATATGCAGGGAAGCTATACAACATTATATCTGAGATCATCATTTGAATGCTCGGGAAAAGATCTTATAAAGGAGATGACCGTTTTTGCAGATTACGATGATGGATTCATTCTGTGGATCAACGGAAATCAGGCTTTATCAGTAAATGCACCTGCTTCCCCTTCCTATAACAGTGTGGCGCCGACGAACCATGAATCAGGTGTGGGTTCAGGCTTCCTTATCAATGCATCATTAATCAATCTCAGGGAAGGAACAAATTATATTGCAGTCCAGGCTTTTAACGTCAGCAGTTCAAGCAGCGATTTCTATTTCGACATGGCAATACATGCTGAACTAAGTCTTCCTGCTCTGCCAGACTCATCTGGTCCGGTATTTTCTGCAGGTTCAGGTTTTTTTCAAAATCCCTTTGACCTTATAATCAGCGCTGAAGATCCATCTTTACAGATCATTTATACTCTTGACGGCAGCAATCCGGGTAATTCGGCAACCGGGATTATTGCTTCAAATCCTGTTACTCTGAAAATTGATCCGGAAAGTCAGATTTCACGGCCGGTTACCCCTGCAGTGATAGTCAGGGCATCACTTTACAGGGATGGATTCAGATCTTCAGTTCCTGTTTCACGAACTTTTATTTTTCCCGAAAAGGTAAGAACCCAGAGCTTTCCGGGTGGAGGATGGCCATCATTCAATGTTAATGGTCAGGTCATTGACACTGACATGGATGTTGATATTGTAAATAACCAGGCATATTCAGGGCAGATTGTGAGTTCATTGTTAAGTATTCCTTCTGTTTCTATTATTACTGATCTGAAAAATCTTTTTGATCCGGCATCCGGGATTTATGTAAATGCAACAGGTCACGGACTTGAATGGGAAAGGGAATGCAGTGCAGAACTTATTGATCCTGATGGTAAACCAGGCTTCAATGTCAATGCTGGCCTGCGGATCAGAGGTGGTTACAGCAGGGGTGACGGATTCCCGAAACATGCTTTCAGGCTTTTTTTCAGGGAGAAATATGGAAATGACAAGCTGCGCTTCCCTCTTTTTGGTGAAGAAGGGGCGGCTGAATATGATAAAATCGATCTGAGGACTGATCAGAATTATGCGTGGAGCAATGGCTCACGCTACAATTCAATAGTCAGAGAGGTGTTTTCGCGAGATTCACAGCGCGACATGGGGCAGCCTTACACCCGAAGCAGATATTGTCACCTTTACCTCAATGGTATGTATTGGGGTCTTTACCAGACTCAGGAAAGGTCTGAAGCAAAATATGCCGAGACTTATTTCGGAGGCAATGAGGAGGATTATGATGTCATAAAGGTGAATACGGAGACTGGCTATACGGTTGAAGCTACTGACGGATCTTTGTCTTCGTGGAATGAGTTATATAACCTGTGCAACAAGGGTTTTGAATCCAACTCAGACTATTTCAGGATTGAAGGAAAGGATCAATATGGTAAACCGGTCAAGGGAGGCAGGATAATGGTCGACATTGATAACCTTATTGATTTTATGATGGTCATATTTTATACCGGGAACTTCGATAGTCCGACAGCTTCATTCATGCAGAATAAAAAAGCAAATAACTTTTATGCAATCGATGACAGGAATGATAATTCAAGGGGATTCACATTTTATGTACATGATGCAGAGCATGCATTGTTTGATGAAGCTCATAACCCGGGAGCCGGATTGTCAGAGGACAGGGTGAATATAGGCACCCAGAGCGGCGAAATGAAAATGGAGGTAAGCGATCTTTCCAGATTTCATCCGCAATGGCTTCATTTTAAGCTTTCTGCCAATCCGGAATACAGAATGAGATTTGGTGACCGGGCATGGAGACATTTAACAGCTGGTGGTGTTTTCTCTCCTGAAAAGGCTCTTGAAAGAATTGACAGGCGAATAGATGAAGCCGACCCTGCTGTTGTTGCTGAATCTGCAAGGTGGGGCGATGCCGGACGGTCAGGTGAACCTTATACAAAAGATGGAAACTGGTTGCCGGAAATAAGGAAGATAAGAAATAATTTCATACCTAACCGGACAGCAATTGTAGTAAATCAGCTTAAACGTGCAGGACTTTTCCCTGAAATCGATGCACCGTTAATAAAAGCTGGTACGACCATTTTGACGGAACAGAAAGTAAATATTTCTGCGCCGTTAATGGTCAGAATTGAGAACCCTGCTGGATCTGGGACCATTTATTATACCCTTAACGGAAACGATCCGAGAAGGACAGGAGGAGGGGTAAATACAGGGGTTTTATTTTCACTTAAAAGCGTTGCACTTAACGTTAACGGATCAACCGTAATTAATGCAAGAATTCTTTCGGATGGAAAATGGAGCGCCCTCAGGCAGATAAGTTTCCTGAATTCAAATGAGGATTATTCCGGGCTTAAAGTGACAGAGTTGCATTACCATCCTCCGGATCTGATATCGGGTTCTGATACAGTCCCCGGACAGGACTTTGAATTCATTGAATTCAAGAACACGGGAAAAAATGCAGTCAATCTTTCAGGTGTGGCAATCGATTCTGCTGTCAGGTATATTTTCCCTTCGGGAGTTTTGCTGCCTCCCCGTCAGTTTTATGTTATTGCATCAAAGCCTTCAAAATTCTTTGACTATTATGGAATGAATGCCTCAGGCAATTTCAGCGGTAATTTTTCAAATGCAGGAGAGCGGATAATAGTAAAAGAACCTGATGGTGATGAGATAGTTGATTTTTCATACAGTGATGACTTACCATGGCCCCGGGAGGCTGACGGTGATGGGTTTTCTCTTGCATCTAAAGAGATCAATCCTTCAGGAAATCCTGCTGACTATACGTACTGGACTGCATCGGCAAAAAAGGATGGCAATCCGTTTGCTGATAATCAGTCAGTACCTGATATCATTGATCCGGCATATAACGGTTCGATTATTGTATATCCAAATCCTTCAAAAGGACTTATTACTGTTCAGCTTATGACTGATGATGCTGACAATGCCATGGAGCTTACAGTTTATTCAACTTCCGGAAAAATTCTTGATCGTAAATTAATAGGAAATCCCGGACTTATTGATCTTTCTGGTTTGGGATTACCCGACGGAATATATATCTTGAACGTCAAAACATCTGGCTATTCAGGACACAGAGCAGTGATACTTGCAAAATAAGAAACTTAAACTAATAAATATGTGTAGAAAGCTCATTTTGACCATTTTATCTGTTATTTTATTAACAATTGCCGGTTTCGCGCAGAAGACTAAACCAAAACATACTTTTGCCCTTGGAACAACAGAGTTCCTTCTTGATGGCAGCCCATTCCAGATCATCAGTGGTGAAATGCATCCTGCAAGGATACCTGCCGAATACTGGCGTAACAGGATACAAATGGCAAAAGCTATGGGGTGCAATACAATCAGTGTATATATTTTCTGGAATTTCCATGAGCCGCAGGAGGGCGTCTTTGATTTCACCAACGATAATCATAACCTGAGTGAATTCTTTAAAATTGTTCAGGAGGAGGGATTATGGCTTATTGTTCGTCCGGGACCATACGTTTGTGCCGAATGGGAACTGGGAGGAATACCACCTTATCTGCTAAGGATCCCTGATATAAAACTGAGATGCATGGATACCAGATATATGGCTGCAGCCGAAAGATATATGACTAAGCTTGCAGCTGAGATCAAACCATATCTGATAACAAATGGCGGACCCGTTATCATGCTTCAGATCGAGAATGAATACGGTAGTTTCGGAAATGACAGGAACTATCTTGCCAGGCTGAAAGAAGTATGGGTAGAGAACGGAATAGATGTGCCGTTTTTCACGGGCGACGGACCGACAACATATATGCTCGAAGCAGGAACTCTTCCGGGTTGCGCCGTGGGCCTCGATTCAGGAAGCCGTCCCGAGCATTTTGAGCTTGCTGCTAAGATAAATCCCGGAGTGCCTGTCTTCAGCAGCGAGACTTATCCCGGCTGGCTGACGCATTGGGGTGAAAAATGGGCAAAACCTGATACTGCAGAGCTTCTTAAAGAGCTAAAGTTTCTGATGGATAATAAGAAATCATTTAACCTTTATGTTATTCACGGGGGTACCAATTTCGGATTTACAGCAGGTGCAAATTCAGGAGGGAAAGGCTATGAACCGGATGTGACAAGTTATGATTATGATGCTCCTATTACTGAACAGGGACAGCCGACAGCAAAATATATGGCAATCAGGAAACTGATTGGATCGTATCTTCCGAAAGGAAAAAAATTACCTCCTGTTCCTGAACCGATTCCATCATATGAAATTCCATCAATAGGATTGACTACCTTCACTCCGTTATGGGATAACCTGCCTGAACCTGTCAGCTCTGTTCAGCCCTTATCATTTGAATCATATAATCAGGATTATGGTTTTATCCTGTATAAAACAGAACTGATTGGCCATAAAAAAGGTAAGCTTGCTGTTACTGACCTGCACGACTATGCAATTGTATTTCTTAACGGCAAGTATATTGGCTATCTTGATCGCAGGGAAGGAATGAATACTATAGAAATCCCGGAGAGTCAGGTCGAAAAGCCTGTTCTTGAGATCCTTGTCGAAGGAATGGGCAGGATCAATTTTGGGCAGCATCTTATCGACAGAAAGGGTATTACGGAAAGGGTTACCCTTAACGGAATGACACTGATGAATTGGAAGGTCTACAATCTTCCTATGGATGATAAGTTTATATACAATCTGAGATCATCAAACAGGAATCCTGGCAGGGAAGGAATTTTTTTCAAGGGTAGTTTTTTCCTGACTGCGCCCGGCGATACGTTTCTTGATATGTCTAATTTCATTAAGGGAATTGTATGGGTTAATGGCCATAACCTTGGCCGATTCTGGAATATAGGACCCCAGAAACGGCTCTATTGTCCTGCCACTTTCCTGAGAAAAGGAACAAATGAAATGATAGTGTTTGATCTTCACCAGACCAGGCAACAGATAGTGGTGGGTTTCAAAGCGCTTGAATAGTAAAAAAATAGGGTGTCTCAGTTGTGAGACACCCTTTATTGTATTAATGTCTGAAAATCAAACCAGAATCTTTGTTGTAAGATTGGTAATACTCTTTTCAATATCTACAAACATATCGCCGTCACGGCTCTGGTCTTGTTCAACAATCATATATTTCATTCCTGCCATATCTTTTGCGGCAATTATCTCCTTGAAATTGATAACACCTTCACCTACAGGTGCAATATCATCCTTAATAACATCGAAGAAAGGAGGCTGGTCAGTATAGGCATCCTTCAGATGGTATAGCGGGAACCGGCCCGGATATTTTTTGAAAATTTCCACAGGGTTTTGTCCTGCCTTTGTAGACCAGAACATATCCAGTTCCATTATTACCAGATCCTTGTCGAGTTCTGCAAGCATAACGTCGTAGTAAGGGACTTTTCCTTCCACGGTTGCAAATTCAAAATTATGATTGTGATATCCGAACTGAAGCCCGGCATCTTTCATTATTTTGCCTATCTGATTCCAGTTTGCGGCCATCCTCTGATAGCTGGCTATTGTTGTACGCATTTCTTCAACAATCCAGGGCTGGATACAATATTTAGCACCTATGATTGCATGGTCCTCAGCCATTTTCTTTGCACTTTCGAGAGTTACTCCTGCACCTTCGACCTGTGTATGGCTGCTTAATATTTCCATTCCGAGATCATTCACCATTTTTTTGAATTCGAGTGGTGCATAACCATAGAATTTTCCATCTACATAATCGGCAAGTTCCACGTATTTATAGCCATAGTCTGATACTTTCTTAAGTGATCCCGGTACATCGGCTGCCATGGCATCCCTAATAGTATAGAGCTGAAGTCCAAGTCCGAATGATTTTGGATCAACAGGAGCCGGAGTGGCAGCCTGTTTTGCCTGATTTGATTTATTTCCGCAGCCTGACTGTGATATAAGCAATGCTCCCAGGGCACCGGCAGCCGAAACTCTGAGGAAATCTCTCCTGGATTGTGATTTTTTCATAATTTTTGTCTGAATGATTATCTGTTAAATTAATTGTAATTTTTACTATTTCAGCGAATAAAAATAATACAAATCTTTTTTATGCAACCTGGTCGGGTAATATTTTCAAATCAATCTTTGCCGAACAATCTGCAGATATGCCTTTTATAAATGTTCTCAAAAACACAATCTGAGACCACATCCTCATGTTCCTGAAGAAGCCTGAACCAGGTTCCCGATTTTTCAGCGGCAAGCTTATAGGCAACGTGCATCAGCTGCCGCATATTTGGATTATAGTTCACGTTTCCAGGGACATGCCTGAGGGAGGCGGCAAATTTGTCACTGTTCCAGTGAGCAACGACACCTGACTGAGGAAGCATCCTGGTATTTATATCAATTACGTCTGCATAAGGAGCACAAAGCTCATCAATCTTTTCGAGAGCTTTTATGTAAATTGTTTTTACGAATTCTAGAGCTTCACCTCCTGCTTCAGCAAGACCTATTACTTCTTCAAGCCATGTAGTCCCGGCTGTCTTTAAATGTACTCCTTTGTCATGTTTTTTCAGCAGTGATCCTATGTGCGGGTAAATTGAGAATTTATCCGACCCTGAGTGAACGCTTATTTTAAGGTTTGCAGGCAACCCGAATTCTATTACAGCATGTTGAATGACAAGAAGATCTTCTTCAAATTCCCTGGCAAACCTTAATGGATCACCGGAGTAATCAACTCCCTTGTTGAATCTGCCGGAAAACTTCGGAGCTATAGTCTGGACAGGGACTTTTTCACCGGAAAGCATGGCAAGGATAAAGAAAAGTTCCAATGGAGTCTGTGGTTGTGAAACTTCATCCATTGATACTTCTGTTACAAATGTGTCAGCGCCTTTAACATCTTTTATCTTACGGTATATTTCACCCGCTTTTTTCGAAGCGAAGAGATATTTCTCAGCTATTTCTGCCAGATGTTCCCCTGAACATTTTATTGCTTTTTCCATTCCGGGGATCTCAAGCTTTCCTGAATATTTAATTACTGAGCCAATGAATTTATCAATATCTGTCCGCGACGATAGTTTGCCAATATATGAAGCCACATCAATTGTAAAGAAATCAGAACAGGCAATGAACCTGTCGACTGTGTCAAGATTGATATGATCTGCATCCACAAAGTATGGTTTTCTGAAACCTGCATTTCTCGTAACGGTGTCGGCTTCAGTACGGACATCAACAGGCTGGGTTCCTATAATATTATGTTCCCGGTTCGATTTATTCCATACAGGTGTTATATCAATGCCTTTTTTACCAGCTTCAATAACAGCTTTAAGCTGGGCATGTCCCTGATGTCCAAACCTGTCGCCCAGCCCGAAGGAAAACTTTCCGATTTCTTTCATAAATTTTTTTTACAGATTTTCCACACGTTTCATCCTTGGAACAAGGAAATGCATTATAATCCAGGCAAGCAGGTACGCTATCCCGCAATATATGAACATTACCCCGTAACCGAGTTCTGTCTTTCCCATCGCTGTATAATGTTTCAGCAGAAGTCCTGCCGCCTGGGCGATCAGTATTCCTCCGACTGCCCCTGCCATTCCGCCGATACCTGTAACTGAAGCAACAGCTTTCTTCGGGAACATGTCGGAAACTGTGGTAAAGATGTTGGCCGACCAGGCCTGGTGTGCCGCGCATGCAAGTCCGATTACAAGTACTGCATACCAGGTGTTGAATTTTCCCAGCCAGCTTGCCAGAAGCACTGATAGGGGGAAAAGGGCGTAGATGAACATAGAAAGCTTGCGGGCTTTGTATGTTGCCATACCCCCGTTTATAAATTTTTTTGGAATCCAGCCTCCGAATATTGACCCTACCGTAGATATTGTATAAACAACGGCAACCGCAAGTGTCCAGCTTATTACTCCGGGTACTCCTGAACCGTCGCCTGAATATGATGGATTAAGGGTTTTGAACTCAATTATCTTCCTTGCATTTTCTCCGTTCAGGAATGCAGGAAGCCAGAAAAGGTAAAACCACCATACGGGATCGGTAAGGAGTTTCCCTATAAAGAACGACCATGTCTGTCTGACAGTGAGGAGCTTTGTCCAGGGCACTTTAGTTTTTGCACCATTTTCAGCATCTCTTTTTTTGTCATCCTTTTCGTCAAGGTCACTGTGGATATAGTCATATTCAGACTGTTTCAGTATACCGGCCTTAAGCTTCTGTTCAGGTGAAGCATATATACGAAACCAGAAAAAAAGCCAAATAAGGCCGATTGCCCCGACAAAAACAAATGCAACCTGCCAGCCCCAGTGGACAGCTATCCATGGTACGAAAAGAGGTGTCAGTATTGCACCAATATTAGTTCCGGAATTATATAATCCGGTTGCGAGAGCCCTTTCTTTTTTTGGGAACCATTCAGCCATTGTCTTGTTTGCGGCAGGGAAGTTGCCTGATTCAGTGAATCCGAGAGCAGCCCTCCATATCCCGAATGTAAAAGTGTTATAAGCAAGCGTATGACCGATAGCAGCAATGCTCCATCCCAGAAGCGAAAAGGCATATCCTCTCTTTGTCCCTATCCAGTCGATGAACCTGCCGGCAAGTGTCATACCGATGGCATATGCTATCTGGAAGCTCATCACCACCCATGAATAGTAGAGTTCCTGATTTGCTTTGTCAGGTCCGAAGATTCCTTCTTCAGCCAGAGTAGTTTTCAGAAGTCCCAGAACATTTCTGTCGAAATAGTTGACAGTAGTTGCAAAAAAAACCAGGGCACAGATTGTCCACCGGTATTTTCCAATTGTTTCATTTATTGAAGCTGCTGACATTTGATAAATATTAGGGGTGGTTAAACATTATAAGTTGTTGATGCAGTTGTTCCACCCCTGCCTGTCCAGTTCGTATGGAAGAACTCTCCTCTTGGTTTATCCGTTCTTTCATAAGTATGCGCACCGAAATAATCACGCTGTGCCTGAAGAAGGTTAGCAGGCAGATTTTCACATCTGTAGCCGTCATAATATACCAGGGCTGAAGATATTGCAGGAACAGGAATACCTGATTTCACGGCTTCTGAAACAACATTTCTCCACCCATTCTGGGCTTTGTCTATTTTAGCCCTGAAGAAAGGATCGGTAAGAAGGTTTGTTATTGAAGGATCATTGTCGAAGGCTTCCTTTATCTTTCCGAGAAATACTGATCTTATGATACATCCGCCTCTCCACATAAGGGCAATACCGCCGTAGTTTAGCTTCCATCCGAACTCATCTGCTGCTGCTCTCATTAGTGAATAACCTTGTGCGTAGGATACCAGTTTTGAAGCATATACTGCTTCCATAAGATCCTTGAGGAAAGCAGCCCTGTCGCCGGAAAATGTTACTGACGGTCCGGTGAGTATTTTTGAGGCTTTAACTCTCTCATCCTTCATGGATGAGAGGCATCTTGAAAAGACGGCTTCTCCGATAAGGGTTAATGGAATACCCAGGTCAAGAGCCGTTACAGCAGTCCATTTTCCTGTCCCCTTCTGACCGGCAGTATCAAGTATCTTGTCGATAAGAGGTTTGCCATCTGTATCATAATAATCGAGAATGTCCCTGGTAATTTCGATGAGATAGCTGTTAAGCTCTCCATCGTTCCATTCCCTGAAGACATTGTGCATCTCTTTTGCATTCATGCGAAGGAGATCCCTCATTATCTGGTATGCCTCACAGATAAGCTGCATATCTCCGTATTCAATGCCATTGTGTACCATTTTAACAAAGTGACCTGCTCCGTTTTCTCCCACCCAGTCACAGCATGGAGTGCCGTCATCAACCTTGGCGGCAATTGACTGGAATACCGGCTTAACTTCAGGCCAGGCTTCCTTTGAACCTCCGGGCATTATTGATGGTCCCAGCAATGCTCCTTCCTCACCTCCGGATACTCCGGTACCTATATAAAGAAGTCCCTTGCTTTCAACATATGCTGTCCGCCTGTTTGTATCAGGGAAATGGGTATTCCCGCCGTCAATTATGATGTCACCTTTTTCCAGGTAAGGTATAAGCGTATTGATCATGTCATCAACGGCATTTCCCGCCTTGACCATGATCATCACCTTTCTTGGCCTTTTTAGCGATCTGACAAGTTCTGCGACGGAATGAACCCCGATGATATTTTTTCCTTTTGCCCTTCCGGCAAGAAAGTCGTCTACTTTTTGGACTGTCCTGTTATAAACCGTGACCTGAAAACCCTTGCTTTCCATGTTAAGAACCAGATTTTCGCCCATTACGGCCAGCCCAATCAGTCCGATATCAGATAATGTATTCATAATTTTATTGTTATGGTTTAATTTAGTTTTTCAGTTGACTATTTTTTTATTCCTTGAGTTTCGTAGTACTTTTTTACAACCTCATCCATCACCCTGCTTGTCCTGGCTGCAGAGATTCCGGTGCTGACAACCTTTTCTCCTTTTCCTGATAATGCCCTTACTATCTGTTCAATCAGGTAGAACTGGATATTCTCAGGACGTTCGTTTGCAAATTCTTTAGTTCCTTCGCCATTTATAACAACTATCGGGTCGTATGTAAATGTAGAAGTTTTTATCAATCCTTTCTCACCGATTATCTCAAAAGTATCGCGGTTTGCCTCCTTCGGAGAGCTGAAACTCCAGATACCTGTTCCGGCGATATTATTGTCGAACAGAAAACTGGCTGAAACGAAATCCTCAGCATTGTAAAGTCCTCCCTGGTTTATTGCAAGAGAAGAAATTTCCCTTACCGGACCAAAGAGAAAATCGAGATAGTCGAGCTGATGAGAGGCAAGATCAAAAAAATGACCAGCCCCTGAAATTTGTGGTATCACCCTCCATGGAAGACTTCCTGCTTTTTCATCTTCCGACTGATAGTTGAAAATATGAAAGATGACAAATCGCGGTTTCCCTATTTCTCCGGATTCTATCAGATTTTTGATTTTCAGAAATCCCGGAAGAGTTCTTCGGTAGTAAGCAACATAAACTGGCAGGTTGTATTTTTCAGCAGCATCATTTATCTCAACACATTCCTGATAATTAAGTGCCATTGGCTTTTCAATGTACACAGGTTTACCTGACCTCAGGACTTTTAATGCATACTCCCGATGGCTTCCCGGAGGAGTTGCAATATAAACGGCATTAATATCACTGTCTCTGATCAGCTCTTCGGCCGATGAATAGACTTTTGGTACATTATGACGGCGTGCATAATCTTCTGCCAGATCCCTGTTCCTTCTCATTACTGCCATAAGCCTTGAGCCTTCAACCTTATTAAAAGCCGGACCACTCTTAAGTTCAGTTACCTTCCCGCAACCTATTATTCCCCAGTTTATCATTTGAGTTTATCTTTTGATGCCCACAGTCCGACCGCAGGATTGGAAATAAAATATATTTCTTCGCCATTCTGCAATCTGTTGTAACCTTCCTTCAGCTTTGCCGGATCATATTTTTTTGCATAGGTTTTCAGATCTCTGTACCTGAAGTTTACGGATTCAATTTCCTGTTTTGAAAGATATCCGGGACAGTAAGTTATTGAGAACCTTCCTTCGGAGCTTCCATGGATAAGGTGAGCAGCTGCACTCAGGTTGGTTTTCAGTTCGGCATTTTCTTCGACAGCTTTCAATGTTGCCGGGGTTCCATTGTATCCGTATTTCCTTATCAATCTGTCAATTTCCTTATCCTCACCGAATTCTTTCAGCCCCGGGGCAAGAATTATGAGTTCACCATTATCATCCATTGCCATCCTTGTCCTGTAAATGCTTTTGTTTCCGAGCCATGTACTTTTAAACTCGGCCGGATCGAGAAATACCACTGTTTTGGCAAGCGGCTTGTCCAGCACTGTGAAGTTGACTTTCAATGACAATTCGCAGGCAAGTCTGAATACTTCATAATCATCACCGATAAAAAGCCCCCTGATTACGAGCTTTCCTGTTTCTTCTCTCCCTATGACTGTGTGGATATAGACTACCGGAAGGTTGGGGATGAATTTCTCAGAAGCATAATTCAGGAGCCTGCGTACAGGAGTATCCGCTTTGCCCATCATCCTTTCCATACCATAAACTGCACCCACGAAATGACTTTTATTTATCCCTTCCGGTCCTCCTGTACCGACAAAAAGGTTTTTGTTGTAGTTCGCCATTCCCACAACTTCATGAGGAACAACCTGACCAACAGACAAGATGAGGTCATGACCGCCATTTTTTACAATTCTGTTGAGCTGTGCAGGCCATGTATAGTTAAGTTTTCCTTCAGTAAGTTCCGATACATATTCCGAAGGAACAGTACCCGCAGTAACAACATCCTTCCTCCAGTCGTGAATTCTGAACAATTCTTTTGGAATGCCTTTATACATCCTGTCAATTTCACTTCCTGTCATTGGTGAATGTGTTCCCAGTGCCGGAAGGATATCAGTCAGACTATCCGTGTAGTAATTATAAAGAAGGGTTGTAATGTCGCCTGCCCTTGAATGGAAACGTGTAAAGTCAGGGGGGACGACGAGTATCTTTTTTCTCTGGCCAATTTTCACGAGAGCCGAATAAACGCCGTACTCAAGATCACTGGGGCTCATTACAGTGTTTTCCGATCCATACTGATAAAAAATCATTTTGCTGGTCTTTAAATTTCCTTTAAATAAATCGGGTGGGGCTCCTGGCTTATAAATGGATTCACATAACTGCAATCAGACACCCGAATATGCACTGAATCCACCGTCGACAGGTATGACCACACCTGTTACAAATTTTGAAAGGTCTGAAACAAGATAAAGCAGGGTTCCTGTAAGCTCCTCAGGAGTTCCGTAGCGTTCCATTGGTGTGCTGCCCAGTATCTTAAGGCTCCTTGGTGTCGGCTGACCTGTTTTTTCATCAACCAGAAGAAACCTGTTCTGGTTGGTTCGAAGAAAGCCGGGGGCAATTGCGTTCACTCTTATTCCCGTTAGAGAGAAATGTACTGCCAGCCATTGTGTGAAATTATTAACAGCTGCCTTGGCGGCAGAGTATGCCGGTATTTTTGTCAAAGGCCTGTAAGAATTCATCGATGAAATATTTACTATCACACCTGATTTTCTTTTTACCATATCGGTGCTGTAAACCATAGTAGGAAGAATAGTGCCTTTGAAATTCAGGTCGAAGACCCTGTCAAAACCTTCCAGCTTAAGTCCAAAAAATGTATCGTCAGGATTCTCATTTTCAGTGCCTTCCATTTTTTCAAGCTTTGTTGTTGCAGCAGGCGAGTTGCCACCTGCTCCGTTTACAAGAATATCAATGGGGCCCAGTTTTTCATTGATGACCTCTTTCGACTCTTCAAGCGACGACTTGTCAAGCACATTTGCTGACAGACCCAGTGCTGGTACTCCGAATTCCTCCTCTATCTCAAGTGCTACCTTCTCTGCTGCCTCTTTGTTAAGATCAATTATTGCTGTTTTGGCTCCCTGTGAAGCAAGAGATTTTGCCATTACTGAACATATTATCCCCCCTCCGCCGGTAATCACGGCTGTCTTTCCTGTCAGGTCGAGTGTCTCTTTCATTGTCATTCAATTAAATATTATTTGTATAGTGTCTCAATATTTTAATATCCTAAACCCAAAGGGCAGAAAAGTATTCTCTTGCATTGTTATGAGATATCCCTTCTATCAGCGGCTTTAGCAGACCCTCATCATCAGGTATTGTGCCTTTTTCAACTTCTTCACCTATAAGGTTGCAGGCAATTCTCCTGAAATATTCATGGCGGGGGTAGGAGAGGAAGCTTCTTGAATCGGTGACCATTCCTACGAACCTGCTAAGGATTCCCAGAGATGAAAGGTCTTTGAGATGTTTTTCCATTCCGGTCTTCTGATCGAGGAACCACCATGCGGCTCCATATTGGACTTTTACCGGTCTGCTTCCATCATTGAAGTTACCAGCCATCGCAACCATCATTTCATTATCGGCAGGATTCAGGTTATAAAGAATTGTCTGTGAAAGCTGGTCGGTGTCGTCAAGAGCATTGAGGAATGCTGACATCTTATGGGCATCCTGCGGGATACCGATTGAATCCCATCCTGTGTCGGGTCCCATAATCCTGAACATTCTAGAATTGTTATTTCGCATTGCTCCAACATGAAACTGCTGTGTCCAGCCTCTTTTATGGTTCATCCTGCAAAGTTCAAGCATAATTGCTGTCCTGTATTTTTCAGTTTCTTCAGCATCAATCATCCTGCCTTTTAAAAGCTTTTTGAATATTCTGCTGATTTCTTCATATTCAAAAGGAGAAAAATAAAACCTGTCAAGGCCATGATCAGAAAGCCTTCCGCCCATTTGATGGAAGAACTCATGCCTCTGGTCAAGTGCCTGAACCAGTGATTCAAAATTCTCAATTGATCTTCCTGCTGATTCCCCAAGCCTGATAAGGTATTGCGCGAATTTTACGGGGTCATCAGTTTTAACAGCATTATCGGGCCTGAAAGTGGGAAGTACCGGTATTTCAAATGATCCCTTAAGTTTCGCGTGATGCTCAAGATTGTCACAGGGATCATCGGTTGTGCAAATTACTTCAACCTTCATTTTTTTGATCAGCGATCTGGTGCTGAACTCCATTGAGCGCAGCATCTCTGAAGCCCTGTCATAGGTTTTTCTGGCTGTAGCTGGTGAAAGCAGATCGTAAATATCAAAATATCGGGCAAGTTCAAGATGTGTCCAGTGATAAAGAGGATTGCCGATCGCTGCAGGAACAGTTTCTGCCCATTTCTCAAATTTCTCATACGGTGATGCATCACCGGTGCAATAGCGCTCAGCTACACCGTTTGTCCTCATTGCTCGCCATTTGTAATGATCACCCTCAAGCCATATCTGGCCCAGGTTCTCAAACTGCCTGTCATCAGCTATCATGGCAGGTGAAAGATGACAATGAAAATCAATGATCGGCCGTCCCTCCGAAAATTCATGATACAACTTTCTGGCAGTTCTGTTGCCAAGGAGAAAATCATCGTGTATAAATGGCTTCATTTCAGTATTTTAGAAAATTGATAATTTTTAAAGATAATCAGAATTAAAAGTAGCAAAATATTCAACCTCTTTGTTAAAACATCTTCATTTTCCTTTCTGAACCTGGTGAAAAACTTCAGCGTCTGTTTGGAAATAGACTCTATAACTGCAAAGATTAAAAAGGTTTACTTAAGGGAATACATAAGGTTGGCAATTTTGAAAGCTGAAATATTCCATTTTTGTTGTCATTCGTACCAAAGATTGTAATTTTGAACTGATGACTAATAAACATGAACCAATAATTGCTGAGCAATGAAAATAGAACTACGTTACGCAGTGCATCCAGGGGATTTTAAAAATTATGATACTGATAAACTTAGAAAGGAATTTCTTATTGAGAATATTTTTGTTCCTGATGAGATATTGCTTGTTTACTCGATGTACGACAGATTTATTGTAGGTGGCGCCATGCCTGCAAATACAGAGCTTATGCTTGATACTGCTGAAGAACTTAAGTCCGGCTATTTTCTTGAAAGAAGGGAAATGGGAATTATCAACACCGGTGGTCCGGCTGAAGTGAGTTGCGACGACAATAAATACAGCATTGGATTCAAGGAAGCTTTATACATTGGCAGGGAGACAAAAAATGTTGTTTTCAAATCTGTTGACAAAAATAAACCGGCAAAGCTTTATATAAACTCCGCTCCAGCCCATCATAAATATCCCACAAAAAAGGTTATGGTAACCGAGGCTGAAGTGACCGATCTTGGTTCTCCTGAAGCATCAAATCACAGGACTATCAATAAGCTTCTTGTAAACAGTATTCTGCCGACATGCCAGCTTCAGATGGGTATGACTGAACTCAAGACAGGAAGTGTCTGGAATACAATGCCGGTTCATACTCACAACAGAAGGATGGAGGCTTACTTTTATTTTGAAGTCCCTGAGAAACAGGCTGTATGTCATTTTATTGGTGATCCAGGCGAGACACGACATATATGGATGAAAAATGACCAGGCAGTTCTTTCACCATCATGGAGTATTCACAGCGCCGCAGGTACATCAAATTATACATTCATTTGGGGTATGGCCGGGGAAAATCTCGATTATGGAGATATGGACGTCAGATACCCTGATACGTTGAAATAATACTTTTGTAAAATGAAGGAACTTTTTGATCTAAGCGGTAAAGTAGCTCTTGTCACTGGCGGAACACATGGTATAGGACTTGCCATAGGCATTCTTCTTGCCAGGGCAGGGGCAAATGTTTGTGTCAACGACCTGTCTCAGGAAAAGCTGAAAGCATGTGAGGATGAATTCGGGAAAGAGGGACTCACTGTTTTCACTCTTGTTTTTAATGTCACAGATGAGAAAGATGTGGACAGGGGCATAACAGAAATTGAGAAAAGCGTCGGCCCGGTCGATATTCTTGTAAATAATGCAGGCATTATAAAAAGGATACCAATACTGGATATGAAGATTGAGGAATATAAACAGGTTATAGATGTCGATCTTGTTGCTCCGCTTATAGTTTCAAAGCGTGTCGTTCCGGGAATGATAAAAAAGAGAAGAGGCAAGATCATAAATATGTGCTCGATGATGAGTGTTTATGGCCGTAACACTGTGTCGGCATATGCAGCCTCAAAAGGCGGATTGATGCTTCTGACACGCAATATGACCTGCGAATGGGCAAAATACAATATCCAGATAAACGGGATCGGTCCGGGTTATATAGCTACATCACAGACAGCCCCGATACGTGAAAACGGTCATCCCTTTAATGACCTGGTCTTGACCCGGACCCCTGCCGGCAGGTGGGGAGAACCCGAAGATGTGGCAAATGCCGCACTTTTTCTTGCTTCAGGGGCAAGCGACTTCGTTAACGGACATGTCCTGTTTGTTGACGGAGGGATACTTGCAAATTTCGGCTATGTAAAAGGTGAAAATGATATTTAGCTGTTGTCATTTTCATTTTTTTCATTCTCAGGCAATGGTTTGGCATAAAGATCTTCAACACTTACCTTGTGTTCGTCTTCCTGCACCGGTATTCCACTAAACTGACTTTGCTCCCTTGCCCTGGCATTGAAATACAAAATTGCCGCAAAGATTGGCATAAGAGGAAAGGTTATAGCGCTCATGAGAGATGAAAGGATAATGTATAACGGACGGGTGGTTATCTCAATAAGCGATGCTGCCTCCCCGGGATTTGTAAATGCCTTGAAAAAGTTTCCTGTAAATGGCAAAAGGACAAGCCCGGAAAGAATAACTGAGATCACAAGCAGCAGAATTATAAATACTGCTGTCCAGCCAATATTCGACCAGAAATTCCTATGGGCAAATCTGACTGTACTGCTGATGGTACCTGCAATATTCGGACCTTCAACCATCATCACCGGTAATATGAAAAGGTAAATCATCATTACATAAACAGCGGCAAAAATAACTCCAACAACAAGGAGAAGCAGCCCGATAAAAATCGCGAATGAGCCAGCAATGGCAAGGAATATCATTATTATGATGTAGGGAAAGAAATATCTGAGCGATGCGGTAATGCTTCTGAAAATATTATTCTCCCGATCAATCGGATTAAAGATCACATAATGCTGAAGGATAGTTGTGAAAAGAAGGCTTACAAGTGAAACAATAAGCATAGGCACAAGCAATTCTTTCATTTTATTCATCATCTCATTGATGTCGGTAATGGACTGCAGCTCAGTCATATTTATTGCAGAAGAAAGATATTGAACAGCCAGGCCCATGACAAATGAGGTCACAAAAAGAGGGATGAACTTCTTTTTATAAAATGACCATAAAGAATCCATTGCACTATCGATAGTATGTGCCCTATAAAGAGGGTGATTCGTAATTGATTCCATTTTCCTGAGTATTTTTAGTGTTTTATTACTTGCCTTTTCTCCATTCTCTGAGGATGTTTCCAATTGGCAAATTTGCCTTGGATCTCCTTGGTGTAAATATACCTTCATTTGCTGCTTTTACATCTTCAATTGTAAAGAATGCTTTAGGATTGAAATTATTGATGACTTCAATGACCTTCTCCAACTCATTACGGTGTACAATGGAATAAACAAGATGTACCTTGTCGACGGCACCGTGTGCCTCAATTGTTGTGGCGCCAAATCCATTGCTGTTAAGGAGTTTAACAAGATCCATACCCTTTTCATTGGTAAATACCCTGATCATCTGTATTCCCATGGCAAGCTTTTCCTCAATTATCATCCCCACAAGATTACCAGTGGCAAAACCTGCAGCATAGGCAATATAATTCACGTAATTATCGAGGTTCTGCATGATCTTGCTTATGGCAGTGATCCAGATAAGTACTTCAAAGAAGCCCAGTATCGGTGCGATATTCTTTTTGCCTTTTGATACAAATATTATCCTCATTGTTCCAATCGATACGTCACAGATCCTTGCAAGAAAAATCATGAATGGCATTATGCCATAACTAAACAAACCTGAGTCGAAAAATGAAGTTTCCATATCTGACAATATTGTGTTCAAATATACAAATAGAATTCCTTCCTTTAAAAAGTGTTACCTTAGCGGCTAAATATCAGATTATGTCACGATTCAAACTTACCATCGAGTACGACGGAACCCGATATTCGGGATGGCAGATGCAAAAAGGAGGGAAGTCGGTACAGGGTGTTATAATCGATGCATGCCGCGATCTGTTCGGAAATCAGCAAATTGATCTTTATGGGGCGGGAAGGACCGACAGTGGAGTACATGCCATTGGACAGGTTGCACATCTTGACACATCAACTGACATGCTCCCCCTGAGAATTAAATATGGTATCAATGACAGGCTCCCTTCCGACATTTCGATAATCGACGTCGAAAATGCTTCTCCTGATTTCCATGCACGTCACGATGCCATTGCAAGGAGCTATATATATCAGATAAGCAGGCGAAGGACCGCTCTTGGGAAAAAGTATGTCTGGTGGATAAAGGATCAGCTTGACATAACCAAGATGAATGAAGTAGCAAAACATTTCACCGGATTAAAAAACTTCAAATCGTTCACCGACGATGACCAGGAGCAGGGATCATTTAAAACCAATATTTTGCATTCATCAGTTACGGAATTCGGGGATTTAATAGTATTTCATGTTATTGGCTCTCATTTCTTGTGGAAGCAGGTCAGGCGGATGACTGGTGTTCTTGTTGAAGCCGGAAGAGGAAAACTGGATTCAGGGGAAGTTTTGTCGTTCTTCAGGAACAAGTCAGACATCCCTGCAAAACTGACAGCCCCTCCCAGCGGTCTTTTCCTTGAGAGAGTTTATTATAAAGGTGACAATCCCGACCAGGTTGTCAGACCGGTGATAAATATCTGAAATTTGGTTTTTATTGAACAAATGCTTAACTTATAAGTTAATTATCTAAACTAAAACCAGCCGGCTATGAAACGACGAGATTTTATCAGGGCGACATCAATTGCATTACCTGCAATAAGCCTCTTTCCAGCTGACCTTTCGGCTTTGTCACGAAGCAAAAAACCGGGTATTATTGAAAAACGTTCCCTGGGACGTACTGGTGAAATGCTTTCAGTAATTGGTTTTGGCGGAATTGTTGTCAGAGATTCATCGCCTGAAAGGGCTTCGGAAGTTGTAAAACTTGCTATTGATTCAGGTATTAACTATTTCGATGTTGCCCCTTCTTATGGTGATGCTGAAATAAAGCTGGGACCAGCACTTGAGCCGTACAGGAAGAATGTATTTCTTGCCTGCAAGACAGGCGAAAGGATGAAGGAAGGATCACGGAGGGAACTGGAGCAGTCGCTTCTTAACCTGAGAACTGATCATTTTGATCTTTACCAGTTTCATGCTGTGACGACTCTGGAGGATGTTGATAAGATACTTGGTCCCGGAGGAGCAATGGAGACTTTCCTTGAAGCAAGAAAGGAAGGCAAGATAAGGTTTATAGGATTTTCTGCTCATTCAGTTGAAGCGGCAATGGCTCTGATGGATCGTTTTGACTTTGACACTATACTTTTCCCGTTCAATTATGCAACATGGAATGCCGGCAATTTCGGCCCGCAGGTTCTGCAGCGTGCGAAAGAAAAGAAAATGGGTATCCTCGCTCTTAAGGCTATGGCAAAAGGTCCATGGCCAAAGGATGCAGACAGGTCCTTATATCCAAAATGCTGGTATGAACCTCTTGTTACACCTGAGGATATAAAGATGGGGCTGAGGTTCACCCTGTCGCATCCCATTACTGCAGCTGTGCCTCCCGGTGAGGAAGAACTATTCAGGATTGCCCTTGGGATGCGGAATAATCTTACACCACTGAAAAATAGTGAACTTGTTAAAATAAAGGAAAAAGCCGCCAGGGGTGTACCTCTGTTCAAATATGAGGGATAGATATTTTTTTTAAACCTGCATCAGTCAGCGTTGTATTTCAACCGGAGATCCAATACTCTGTCGTACAGAAAAAAACACGGATCATCACACTGGTCTTCTGTATACTTCACTCTTGGTGTACAGGCATCGATGGCGAAGTAGGTGATTTTATTTATAATGTATTCAGCTGTAACAGTATATTTTTTATTGAGAATTACAGTTCTTCTGAATTCAATTCCCATGAAGTTCGGAGTGATATCGTATAAAACACTGTCGTCCAGTTCACCTTCAAATATCCTGACTGTAACAGGCTTATCAGTACCTGAAACCTTAATAATGAGTTCAGATTCTTCCGGTTCGTCAATAGTGCAGTCGGAACAATTTGTGAACCAGCCTGAGTCTTCACACGAAAACACGGCAGCAATGATAATGAACAAAAATATTCTGGTCAGTAGTTTCATCCTTAGTTCCATCTTATTGTTTTTCTCGGAGATCTCACCTTGCTTATAAAATAATTGTAAGCAAAGCCTGCCCTGAACCATAAGGGAGAAATGCCATAAAATTGTGTTTTCATATATTCCAGATCAATCGCGGCTGAGAAATGCTTTATCTGGAGTTTTAATCCTGCTGACGGCATTAACCGCAATTTTTCTTCTGAAGGAATATTGGTGCCCCTGAATTCCGGTCCGAAAGAAAAACCACCTGAGAAGGCAATTGATGCATAAATTATTGGACCTGAGAATGACTCCCTGAGAGTGAAGTCTTTAAATAACCCTGCATAAATTACTGAATTCTTATCATAATACTGGTAAAACAGATTTTCACCGGCTTTGACAAGCACTCTTGAGTATGCGGGTTTAAAATCGAAACCTGTAAACAGACCTGCTTTCATTAAGGGTTCCCTGAACATGATTGCACACCCTGTATAAATATCGCGGTTATTCAGTTTTACCGAAGGAAAAACTGAAATTTCATTTATTCTGAAACCGATTCGGCCGGGTATATTTTTTTGCTCCAGGAGGCTAATTACTTCTTTTCTTCCGTATGATGCAGCTATTGTATAGGGATTCATGCCATTTTTATCAGATGAAGTCCATTTGTCTCCGTGTTCAAGAAGAAGTTCTACGGCTGTTTTGTGGTTTGCTTCAATGGCAATATTAAGGGCATTATAATTAAAATTATTCCTTTCATAAATGTCAACTCCATTCTTTAGCAGGAGGTTTATCATCATAGTGTCTCCGTTCTGTGCCGCTATCAGAAGCGGAGTAAACCCGTTCCTGTCTCTGGCTTCAAGATTTGCCCCATTCCGGATAAATAGATCCGACACATCATGGAATCCTGCCCAGACAGAGGCCATTAGCGGAGACGTGCCATCTGCTGACTTCAGATTTATGTCGGCACCATAATATATAAGAAGGTCAGTCATCTCAATATCACCTTTAACGGCAGCAAAATGTATTGGTGCCACACCTTTGCTGTTTGGCATATCTATATCTGCTCCTCCCCGTATAAGGATCTCAGCTATTTCCAGATTTCCGTTTTTTACAGAAATGATCAGAGGCGTCTCATCTGAAGCAGTTAATTTGTCTATTACAGGATCATATGCGAGAAGTTTTTGTACAGATCCACTCCGGTTGTTGGCAACTGCGAAAATAAGCGGAGTCGCCCCTTCAGGTGTTTCTGCATTTATATCTGCGCCACGCGCAATTAATTTGTCAATCTGGCCTTCATAACCAAGCGACGCGGCAACCATAAGATTGTTGTCAAGGGCACCATCATAATAATAAGGCAGGTAATCAGTTGTGTCGATTATTACATAATGCTGACAGTAGTTGGTGTTTTCTGAAAGCACGAGGAAAAGAATCAGAAAAAAATAATGAATAAGTATCCTTGTTGACAACATGTTCACAAAGTTAATTTTTTGGTCTGATCGGAATTGAAAATCTGAAATAAAAAAGACAATATTTATCTCAACAATAAGTTAAAAATCTTACAAAATTCCAGGATGGTGTTTTATCCTTTGAAAAACTTTTTATTTTTACGCAGTTTTAAAGAAGTGAATTTGACTGGTCGCAGAAAAATAGCAATAATAGCTCTGCTCTCACTGGCGGTAAATTACAACCCCGGGGCTATAGAAAAACCCGAAGGTCTTCCTGATAAAATCGTCCCGGGAAATATCAGACTTACAAACTCATTGTCTGCTGCTGAAAATTTCTCACAGTGTGACCAGATTATTGAGTCATTCATGCATAAATGGTCAATTGCCGGAGCATCTGTTGCAATTGCAAAAGATGGAAGACTTGTCTATGCAAAGGGATATGGTTATGCCGATACTTCTGAAAAGATTGAAGTTCAGCCATTCAGTAAATTCAGGATTGCAAGTATCTCCAAGCTTGTCACGGCAACTGCTATAATGAAATTACAGGAGAAAGGTAAATTATCAGTAAATGACAGGGTTTTTGGTCCTCAGGGTATTTTGAATGATTCAATATATTGCCATCCCAGGGATAGGAGGGCTTTTGATATAACAATTGCCCATCTGCTGAGTCACGAAGGAGGCTGGTCACAGAGATGGGGCGATCAGATGTTCATGCCACAGGTTGTTGCCAGTCAGATGAATACAAGCCTGCCTGTTGATCTGAATACAATTATAAGGTTTGCTCTTGGCAAAAGACTGCATTTCACACCTGGCACTTCACGGTCATATTCGAACCTCGGTTACAGCATTCTGGGACTTGTGATTGAAAAGGTTTCAGGGGTCCCGTATACCGAATACTGCAGGAAAGAGATATTTGAGCCTCTCGGCATATATGATATGGTCCCGGCTCATAATCTGGCAGACCAGAAGGCCCCATTTGAAGTTTCATATTATGAGCCTGCCGGATGGCCGAAAAGACCTTCAATATATGGGACAGGTGAATTGGTTCCGACACCATACGGCGGAAATGATATTGAGACTCTTGGCGGGGCAGGAGGTTGGCTTGCCACTTCGCCCGATCTTATGCGTCTTCTTCTTGCGCTTGACGGATTTAACTATAATGAGGATATCCTTAGTTATGAAAGTATTCATTTCATGACTGATCAGGATAATCATTTTGCACCCGTTGGCTGGAAGACAACTCTTATCGACGGGAACTGGATAAGAACTGGTTCATTTTCAGGGACTGCAGGTATAATGAAACGTCAGCCCGATGGTATTTCATGGGTTGTATTGTTTAATTCAAGCGCGTGGAACGGACCTGAAATAACCACACACATAAACCGTATGATGTCGAGGGCACTGACACAGGTTGACGGGTGGCCCGATTATGATCTGTTCAAAAATTCCCTTCCGTTGCCGATTAAATTCGATATTGCAGGCATAAACTGAATAGCATATGTGTTTCACCGTTAACGTTAATCTCGTTAAGGATGAGCTTGAAAACAGGTATGGTGCTACTTTCCCGGATAGCAACAGATACCAGCCAAGCTATTACTATCATGCATTCGGCCTGCCTGAACTGCCTGCATTATGTGCAGGATCACCGGGTGAAATTAAACTTCTGAGATGGGGCCTGATACCTTCCTGGACAAGGAGTCTGGGCGATGCAAATGAGATCCGTTACAAAACTTTCAATGCACGTTCTGAAAGCATTAGGACGAAACCATCCTTTTCCATGCCATTCAGGAAGGGAAGATGCCTTATCCCCGTAAAAGGCTTCTTCGAGTGGCAGCAATCAGGAAATAAAAAAATCCCCTGGTACATTTATCATGCAACGGAAGACATCTTTTCGATTGCAGGCTTGTCAGAAAAATGGGTCTCTGCAGACACCGGAGAAGTATTTAATACATTTACAATAATAACGACCGATGCCAATGATCTTATGGCAGTAATTCATAATTCAAAGCTCAGGATGCCTGTAATCCTTGACCGGAATGATGAAACAAAATGGATAAGTCAGAAAACAAATGATGACGAGGCATTTTCACTGCTTAAACCATGCCCCTCAGAGATTCTTAAGGCACACACAATTAGCGATCTTGTCAACAGCCGGACGGCAAACAGGAATACACCTGAAGTAATCAGACCGTATAAACGCGAAAACGATTCCATGTTATTTTAATCTTCCCATCACCTCCCCGCTCCCTCGCTCCCTCGCTCCCTCGCTCCCCGCTCCCTCGCTCCCTCGCTCCCTCGCTCCCTCGCTCCCTCGCTCCCTCGCTCCCTCGCTCCCTCGCTCCCTCGCTCCCTCGCTCCCTCGCTCCCTCGCTCCCTCG
>Ga0172370_10000529_pt1 | contig 59513 bp, 52 predicted proteins | sample LakKiv5m_FD_114538 | JGI IMG/M metagenome (GOLD analysis project Ga0172370, IMG submission 114538) | Freshwater microbial communities from Kabuno Bay, South-Kivu, Congo - kab_022012_11.5m | ecosystem: Environmental > Aquatic > Freshwater > Lake | place: Democratic Republic of the Congo... | reverse complement strand
CTGCACGTGGGAACGTTTACGCAAGAAGGGACGTTTGAAGCCGTATCCGGTAAAATAAGCCATTTAAAAACGCTCGGCGTGACCGCAGTCGAGATAATGCCCGTCGCGCAATTTCCCGGAAAAAGAAACTGGGGATACGACGGCACGTATCCTTTTGCGGCGCAGAACTCTTACGGCGGGCCGCTCGGATTCAAGCGGCTGATCGATGCTTTGCATACGCACGGCTTGGCGGTGATCCTCGATGCCGTCTATAACCATTTCGGCCCGGAAGGCAACTACCTCGAAGATTTCTGTCCTTTTTTTACCGATAGATATAAAACACCCTGGGGCAAAGCGATAAATTTCGACGGCGCGTACAGCGACGGCGTGCGGGACTTTTTTATTCAAAACGCGCTCCACTGGTTCGAGCATTATCATGTCGACGGCCTGCGGTTGGACGCGATCGATCAGATATACGATATGGGCGCACGCCATTTCTTGCGGGAACTTAAAGACGCGGTCTCTGAATTCTCCCGACGGAGAAAAAAAGAGTGTTATCTGATCGCGGAAAGCGATCTGAATGACGTCGCCGTCATCCATTCCGAAAAAGAAAACGGGTACGGGATCGACGCGCAGTGGAGCGATGATTTTCATCACTCTTTGCACGCGCTGCTTACCGGGGAAAAAATAAGGCATTATGTGGACTTTGGACGCCTTGGACAGTTGGAAAAAGCCCTTCAGGAAGGGTTTGTGTATTCCGGAGAATACTCGTTGTTCAGAAAAAAGCGCCACGGCAATTCATCCCTGGAAATACCCGCGGAGAAATTCGTGATCTTCTCGCAAAACCACGACCAGGTGGGAAACCGGCCTCTCGGGGAACGGCTGACCGGCCTCGTCCCCTTTGAATGCCTAAAACTGGCCGCCGGAATACTTTTGACGTCTCCCTACGTCCCTTTGTTATTTATGGGCGAAGAGTACGGCGAAGACTCCCCCTTTCTCTATTTTACGAGCCATTCCGACGAGCGACTCATCAAAGCAATACGGAAGAACCGGAACAAGGAAGCGCTTTCGTCTTTTACGGAAAAGACTCCCCCGGATCCCCAAAGCGAAGATGCTTTTATAAAAAGCATCTTGCAGTGGGACAACCACACCCGGGGGCATCATAAAATTCTGCTCGATTTCTATTGTCGACTAATCAGGCTCCGGAAAGAAATGCACGCGCTCTCCGACACGGACAAATTTCATTTTGAATCCGTAAGAATGGATGAAAAGATGCTTTTATTTTTTCGCCGGTGGTGTTTGTACGGCGAAGTTTTTTGTGTCGCCAGCTTTAATAAAGAGCCCTGTGCCGCCGATATCCTTTTTCCTGAAGGCCGGTGGGAAAAGATGCTTGATTCTTCCGAGCCTCAGTGGCAGGGATGCGGGCCGGCAATGCCCTCAGCGGTCGACGGCCCCGGCAGAGTAACGATCCCGCCTTTTTCATTCACGCTGTATGGCAGGGAAAAAATAACGCGGATTGAAACGGAGAAATAAAATGATACGGCATATTCCCCTTGCCACTTACCGGATCCAATTCAATCAACAATGCGGATTTAAAAAAGTCAAACAAATCGTCCCCTACCTCGCCCGGCTGGGCATCTCGGACATTTACGCCTCCCCGGTCTTTAAAGCAAAAAGCTCAAGCACGCACGGCTATGACATGGTCGACCCGAACCAACTCAACCCCGGACTGGGACAGGAAAGCGACTTCGAAGAACTGATCAAGGAAATCCGGACGCATGATCTTTTTTGGCTTCAGGATATCGTCGTCAACCACATGGCATTCGACACCGAGAATGCGCTGCTCATGGACGTGCTGGAAAACGGGCCGAACTCGAAATTCTTCAAGTTTTTCGATATTGAATGGGACCATCACTTTGACAGCCTCAAAGGTAGGCTGCTGGCCCCTTTCTTGACGAGATTTTACGCGGAATCTTTGCGGGACGGAGAGATCCAACTTGCCTACGGCGAAGAGGGTTTCACAATCTGCTATCACGACCTGGCTTTCCCGCTAAAGTTAAATTTCTATTCAAAAATTCTTCAGCGGAACGACCCGGCACTGGAAAAAGACCATCCTGATCTCATAAAGCTTAACGAGACGCTGGATTCTCTGGACAAACTCACCGACCACGCGGAAGTGCATTTCCAGTATGAACACATCCGGGAAGCCAAACAAGCACTCTGGAACCTGTATCTTGGCAATCCATCCATAAAAAATTCCATCGACGGGACCGTGCATCTTTTAAACGGAAAAAAGGGCGACGAGGAAAGCTTCAACGGCCTTGACGCGCTCATCTCCGGACAGGCCTTCCGGCTTTCGTTCTGGAAAGTCGCGATCGGAGAGATAAATTACCGCCGGTTCTTCAACATCAACGAACTCATCTGCCTTAAAACCGAGGACCCCGACGTCTTCAATTATATGCACAGCCTGCTCTTTTCGCTGGTAGAAAAAGGAATGATCGACGGTTTACGGATAGACCATGTGGACGGGCTCTATGATCCGGCCAATTATTTAAAACGTCTGCGGGAAAAAGCCGGCCCACTGTATATCGTCGTCGAAAAGATCCTGGGCCCGGAAGAAAAACTTCCCTTGGACTGGCAAGTCCAGGGCACGACCGGCTACGACTTCCTCAACTACGTCAATGGCATTTTCTGCGACAGAGAAAATAGAAAAGATTTCATCAAGACCTATTACCGGTTCACCGGCTCGCACACGCCCTATGACGAACTGGTCTACACAAATAAACTGCTGGCGGTAAGAAATATGGGAGGCACGATCGAAAACCTCGCGTATCTGATGAAAAAGATCACCGGAAACGACCGGTACTGCCGGGATATCACGTTCTATGAGCTCAAAAGAGCGCTGTCTGAATTCCTGGTCAATCTGCCGGCGTATCGGACGTACATCACGCATGAAACATACAGCGAAACCGATAAGGCCTGCGTAAAGGACGCGATCGCGAAAGCGTACGCGCGAATGCCGGGACTCCTCTATGAATTGAATTTTATCGCGAAATTTTTTCTGGCCGACATTATACAACCTCTCAGCGACGAACAAAAAAAAGCCCGCATCGACTTCGTGATGAAAATGCAGCAATTTGCCCCGCCGCTGACCGCGAAGGGGTTTGAAGACACGGTCCTGTACATTTACAACAAATTGATCTCGCTGAACGAAGTCGGCGGAGACCCCAACCGGTTCGGCATTCCGCTCAAAGACTTTCACGCGTTTAACCGGACCCGTCAGCATGAATATCCGCATTCCCTGAACGCGACCTCGACCCATGACACAAAAAAAGGGGAAGACGTACGAGCCCGGATAAACGTATTGTCGGAGATACCGGCAGAATGGGCGCGGAACCTCAAATCATGGAAAAAGCTCAATCTTCCGAAGAAAAAGATCTTAAACAGCGCGTTCGCGCCCGATGAAAACGACGAATATTCTCTGTATCAAATACTCATCGGCAGTATTCCCTTCAGCGGGATCGCGCATAACGGGTTCATAGAAAGGATCAAAGCTTATATGGTAAAAGCGGTACGGGAGGCTAAAGTGCATACGGCCTGGATCAAACCGGATATCGAGTATGAAAATGCCTGCTGCGCGTTTATCGATGAGATACTGAAATCTTCCGACGAAAATAGTTTCTTGAAGGAATTCCTATCTTTTCAGCAAAGGATCGCTTTTTACGGTATATTCAATTCCCTTTCGCAATCCCTGCTTAAAATGACCTGCCCGGGGATACCGGATTTCTACCAGGGGACTGAGTTGTGGGACTTAAGCCTGGTAGATCCCGACAACCGCCAGCCGGTCGATTTCGACATCAGAAATACCTATCTGGAGGAAATCATCCGCAGGCAGCAGGATCCCGGGTTTATCCCGGAACTATTGTCTGCAAAAGAAGATGGAAGGATAAAACTTTTCCTGACTTATAAGACCCTGCAGGCCCGTAAGAAATACATCCAGCTATTTCAGGAAGGCGATTATGTGGCACTTAAGACAGGCGGGCGCTTTAAAGAAAACGTCTTCGCATTTTTAAGAAAGTCCCGCGATGAACAGGTTGTGGTCATCGCGCCGCGGTTGACCACCGCGTTGGTCAAAGAAGGCGTTTATCCCTTAAACCGGGAAGTATGGAATGATACCTTTGTGATCATTCCCAAAAGTACGGCAAACCCCTGGCAGAATATGATTACCGGCGAAGAGATTCCCGGCGGGGACAGCCTGAGCGTCGGAGAGATCCTCAAGGTTTTTCCCGCGGGACTGCTCATACAAAGCAACCGGTCGCAGCCCGGGAATAAAAAGGAGTCCTGATCCATGACGGAGTTGACACGAGCAAAAGAACCATTCAAATTCTACACCCGGCTGCACTTAACCGAATCGACAGGGCTTAAAGCGTCGAACGTAGACCAATTGCTGGCGCACATACAAGAAGTCCCCGGCTCATGCATATATCACCACACTCACCGCTTCTTCCAGGAATTCCAGTCTCTGGCTCCCCTGCGCTCCAATGATTTCGCGCATTGGATAATAACCACGCTGGGTGAGACCCGCTTGGGAGAAGAACTCGAAAGCATCGATATCATTCAATTCTCCACGATCCGGGATTTACGGGAGAAGATCCGTACCGTCATTGCGACATACGTACAAAACAATCCGCAAGCCCGATTGCGCTTTGCCGCGCGCGCGGAAGAATTCTATTTCTTAAAAACCATAAGCTTTATCATCCCGACCGGTTACGCGGCATACGACCTCAAAGAATTCCGTGATGCCATGGATAAAATCAGCGTGGATTCCCTATATTTCCACATGTTCGAAGCGCGGTTACGGCTGGAAAAAAGCACGACGGACCTGTCGAATTGGCTGGAAACGGCTCTGGGAGAAAAAACAGCGGCGGAGAAGATCTCCCGGCTTGATCCATACTCTTACTCTCTGGAAGACCTGCGCAAAGCGATCATCCGGATACTGGAAAGGAGACTGACTTCCTGATATGGCGAACATAAACGAATATGTCCCGGTCATCGGACAGTCCGCGATCGATGATTTAAAACTCGTCGCGGAGAAACTAAAAGGTAAAGTGGTCCAACACGTCAATTCCACGGCCGTGGGCGGCGGGGTCGCGGAGATATTGACCCGGATGGTCCCGCTCTTAAAAGAAGTCGGCGTGGATACCCACTGGGACCTGATTAAAGGAGGCGAAGCTTTTTTCAACGTGACCAAAAAGTTTCATAACGCGCTCCACGGGAAAACGGAAGAGATCGAACAGCACGATTTCGACATTTTTCTGGAAACCAGCCGGAAAAACATCGAAGAAATACGCATTCACGGGGACATCGTTTTTATTCATGATCCGCAGCCGATCGCCCTGATAGAAAAAAAAACCGATAATAAATGGCTGTGGAGATGCCACGTCGACGTATCCGACCCGGATTTAAAAGTCTGGGGATTCCTGGAAAGCTTTCTGAGGAAATATGACGCGACGGTCTTTTCCGCGTCGAGCTTCGCGCGCGCGCTACCGATACGCCAATTTCTTATTACCCCTTCGATCGACCCGCTCAGCGACAAAAATAAAGAATTGCCCCGCGAAACGATCGAGGCGGTACTGAAAAAATACGGAATACTTGCCGATAAACCTATCGTTACGCAAATTTCGCGTTTTGACCGGCTCAAAGACCCTGTTGGAGTCATTGAAGCTTATTCGCGGGTGAAAAAATATGTCGACTGCCAGCTTATTTTAGCCGGCGGGACTGCCGCGGACGACCCGGAGGGATTGAAAGTCCTGGAAGAAGTGCAAACCCAATCCAAAAACGACCCGGATATACATGTGCTGTTGATACCGCAAAATGACATTGAGATAAACGCGTTGCAACGGGCTTCGGATGTGATCGTTCAGAAATCATTGAAAGAAGGGTTTGCCTTGACGGTCACGGAAGCCCTCTGGAAAGCAAAACCTGTCGTCGCTTCAGGGGTCGGCGGGATCCCGCTTCAGATCAAGGATCATTATTCCGGCTTGCTCTGCCACTCCATTGACGGAGCCGCGTATTCCATAAAACGGCTTTTGAATAACCCGCCCTACGCTCAGAGATTGGGAGAAAACGGCAAAGAACATGTCCGGAAGAACTTTCTGGTCACCCGACATATGCTCAATTACATGCTTTTATTTCTGTGTCTGTATGAGACTGAAGACGTGGTTTACCTGTAAATATGAGGACGCGGCAGGTCTGTCGCGTTTTTTACTTAACACGCGACCTTGACATTATTCCGCCCGGCGCCACGCAGGTTCCGGATTATACTCTTTCATCGCTTTAGCGATCTCACTCGTACGCGGGCCTAAATTCTTTTCGTAAACAATACCGTTCTGGTTAACGATAAAGGTCATCACCCCGGAAACCCCGTATTCCGCGGGCCAGGCAACAAGCGCAAAGCCTCCGACCATGTGCTTATTGACGATGTAGTTGTACGCCCCGCCCGGAGCCGCCGTTCCTTGCGCAGTCAGAATCTTATACCGGTAACCGTGATAGGGAGCGAAGTAGCACGTCTGCCCGGCCTGGTATCCTTCTTCGGTAGCCGCGGCAAAAGCCGGGCCAAGCGGGCTCTTCGCCTGTCCTTCCGGGACTTCCCAATAAAGCCCATCGTGTTTTCCCGGTTCGCTGCAAAACTTTTGAGCATACTGAACGATCGCGTCCAAAGCCTGGCTGAGTCTGGCGTATTCTTGCTGCGCCTGCACGTAGCTTTGACACGCTTTGATAGAACTCAACTCATTGCGGCCGATCCTGCGCTTTAACAACTCCTGAAGGCCCGCCTGGGTATCAAAGATCCAGCCGGTATCTTTCCTGACCAATGGAATAGCCATCGGGTAATTATCCTGCCCAAGGATGATCGAAACCCGGCCCTTATCTTCGACAAAATCAACTTTCTCTTTATACGCTTTCACGAACTTAGCCCGGTTGTTTTTATCGGCCACTTCGTCTCCCGAAGAAACAACATCTTTTCCCGCCGGCCCGTAAATAGACAATATTTTTTGCCGGTCATCCGCCTGGATCGCCGCAACGAGAGTCTCCATAGCCTCTGAGGGTGACGCAAAGACCGTTTGGGCCTGCTGCTGTTCGGCGAAAAGCAATGCCGGCCGCACACCGGGACAAATCAGGGTTCCGGCCATGGCAAGCATATAAAAATAACGGATGACCCTCTGTGTTAAAACCATCGGTCTGTTCATGTCAACCCTTTCGGTTTTACAAATATCTTCTCATGCGCCGCGGAAAATTTTACCTCATCGACTAGTATTTTTTTGTCCGGTCCAATCTACTCCGCTTCTACCCGGCCGCCCTCCCCAATCAACGCCACGATGGGGATCGGTTTTTCCGCCCCAATCAACACCGCTGCTGCGGCTGGTTCCGCGGGAAACATTCGTTTTTTCCTCTTTAAAACTGGAATGCCCACGATAGCTGGCCGCCCGTTCGCCGGCAGGGCTGCCCATCCCATTAAAAACATTCACGGGCTCTCGCCGCCGGTCAAATTCTCTCTTTACCGGGGTCCGCACTTCCTGCCGAACGACAGGTTCGTTCCTTTGTATCGTGTCCCTCGAAGACCACGGAGCCCCACGGTCATACCCGCGATAACCGGGCTGAACGAATCTCGTTGCCGAACGAGGAGCCGGCTGCGCGCTGACGCCGGGGGCGGCCGAAGGAGCCCGGAAGACCGTGACTTCTCTTGACTGCGGATTATGTTTCCAGACCCGCGGGGCTTTTCCATCGGTATCAAAGAAAAACCGTTCCGGCCGGCGATAGTGTGCTCTGACAAATGTATTGAAGCGGCGCGGATGAATATTCACTTCATGATGGAACCAATCACAACTCCAGGCCTGCCAGACAAATCCCACGGATATTCCCGGCAGAAACGCTCCGAAAACGTATCCCTGCGGATAATAAACAAAAGGCGGATAGGCAGGATACCACCAGACGCCATACACATCCGTGGGGTCATAAACCGGCACATAAACGGTATCACCAGCTACGGGCTCTATGCCGATCGCCTGCGTCTGCGGATCCACGGTAACGGTCGCTTCCCGGCTGGACTTTAAATTCCCCTGCGCATACGCTTTTTGCCTTAAGCGTTGGACCGAATCCATGACGCCGCGCTGTTGAAGCAGAAACGCATTGCCGAGTTTTGAGGTCCAATCCGGCTCCTTTTCCATCATAACCAACACATCGGGAAATTGAAGCAGGGATTTAATGCTCGGCTCCCAATCCATGTCGTCCGCAGCAGACAACAATTCCTCCCCTTTTAACCCGGGATTGTCCCGGATAAAATCCGCGGCCTGCGCCACTTGAAGAGGATATGTCGACGCGGTGAGGACTTGCGCCAGAAGCGTATCTGGATACAGCGCGATCGGCGCCATCATCTGGTCAATTTCTTCCGGCCTGAACGCCTGCTCCGGAGTTTGCTCGTCCTCCGCGGCAGTATCGATGGCTTGCGGCATCGCCGAAGGCGCGCCCGCGAGAACAAAAATAAAAGCACCCAAAGTCATCCTTTTAAAAAATTTTCGGGTATTCATGTCCTCACTCTTTTCTGAAGAAACATTTCACGCACTCAGCAACGGAATCAGCATATGCCGCGACACCCGCGAAAAAAATCGTACTTACCGGGAACGCTCGGTGATCGATCGTCTATTTCTTTTTACGTTCCCCTTTTTTATTTAGTATAGCGTTTTCGTCAAACATGGCAATGAGCGATCGCTACTTTTTTCTGACCGTTTTCTACTACGTGAAGAACCATGCCCTCATTTGACAATCCATCCTGTTCGTACTATAACTATCCTCTATGAATCATCCGTCACATCCACACCCGGCGCCGGATTTCCGGGATGCTTTAAAAGTAGCCGACATCCGTCTTTTTATCGGTTCGGTCGGTTTCTTTACGCTCGCCAGCCGGGCGCTGGCGGTTGTCATCGGATTTCAGATCTATACCATAACGCACACCGCTTTGTCTCTGGGGTGGCTGGGCCTGGTAGAAGCGATCCCGGCGATCGCGCTTGCGCCGTTTGGCGGGTACATCGCCGATCATTTCAACCGGCGCAAAATATTGCTGATCACCCGCGCGGCATCCTGCGTCTGCACGTTGATCTTAGCGATGATATCGCGCCAGAGCCAAACGAACCCTCTGTACGGATTATACGCGATGATTTTTATGGCAGGAGTGGCCCGCGGGTTTGCCGATCCGGCGAACGCGGCATTTGAAGCCCAGGTCGTCCCCAAACGGTTGACCGTCAACGCTTCTTCCTGGATCAGCAGCACATGGATAATCTGTGCCGTACTCGGGCCGGCAGCAATTGGTTTTATTTTCGAGGCCTTGGGAGCCGTGGGTTCTTACCTGATCATCAGCTGCGGGTTTATCTTATCGTGGGTTTTTACCGTAACAATCCCGCCCAAGCCGCAGCCGATGCCGCAGAAAGAGCCGCTCTTTAAGAGCATCACAGCCGGCTGGGCTTTCGTGTTCAAAAATCAACCGCTATGGACTTCAATGTCACTCGACCTTTTTGCCGTCTTCTTCGGCGGCGCAATCATACTTTTACCGATATACGCCAATGACATCTTACATGTCGGCGCGCGCGGGTTAGGGTTACTGAATGCCGCGCCGTCTTTGGGCGCGGCATTAATCACTCTTGCGGCGACCCGGCATCCGCCGATTGCCCGCGCCGGACGGAATTTATTTCTGGCAGTTGCCGGCTTTGGCGTATGCATCATCGCTTTTGCTTTTTCCAGGAATTTCTGGTTCTCCATGACAGCCTTATTTTTAAGCGGCGCTTTTGACGGGATCAGTATGGTCATCCGGCGATCAATAATGCGCCTCTTGTCTCCGGATACTTTGCGCGGCCGCATTGCTTCCGCCAATTCGATCTTTATCGTTGCGTCCAATGAGTTGGGCGCTTTTGAAAGCGGAATGGTAGCGGCCTGGATCGGGACAATCCCCTGTGTTGCCGTGGGAGGGATCATAACGCTCGGCGTCGTCACCTTAACCGCGCTCCTGGCCCGGCAATTGCGGGACCTGCGCTTTAACATTCATACGCTTGAGCAGACAGATACTCCCCCCGCACGCTGAATCATCTCTGGAGTCCCCACGGGCCCTCTGGAATTTCGAAGAAATTCCGAGGACTTTGTCCCGGAAAATCTTCGATTTTCTCGGGGTAAAATCCGTGGATCCCTGTTATACACCCTTGTGGGGCGACGTCTCCCCTGCAATCGCCATCCCGTATGGGCGGCGTTTGCGGGGACAAAATCTCCTTAGAAATTGCCAACCCGTATGGGAGGCAATTTCAAGGACTCTATCCCGGAGATTCTCCGAATCTCTCGGGGCCGGGAATCCTCCGGATTCCTCGGGGCCGCTCCATTCATCCACGGGCATAGCCCGTGGTATTCTGGTAAAGGGAATAATGGTTTCTGGCCGGTATTTTTTTATCCGAAAGTAAACGCGAAGACCGAAATCCCGTCACTTTGAAATTCTAAACGAAGAAGACGCGGCTGGATCCGGCCTTTTAAATCGATGTGGAAAGCCGATACTATAGCCGCCGACAAAACCATTACCTTTATTGGAAGAACTCTTACGGAAAGGACTGATTAACCGATTGGCGCTATTTTCCACAAACATGCCCACGCGCGGGGTCAACATCGGTACCCCGAACAAAACGACAGCGATGAAAGCTGCCTTTCGAAAAAGATCCGGATCTATATGAAAAAGTTTTTCAATGTATCATATCGCCGGAGTAAAGAAACTAAAGCTGGTCATACTCCCCATAGTTATACCCATTGTCTTTCCTTTCATCTGATCATCTGACGAAGACGACCTCTGCGGCGGTGATGTTTACGCACTTACATCATTCTATCGCCGCCGCTTTGGTTTGTTGAACAATCACTCTACTCTTTTAACCCTCCCTTCTTCAAATTTTTTCATACACTTTAAATAGCCACTCTGTTCGCTCAAAGCATCCGCACCTTCCTATCAAGCGGCTTAAGAACAACCACAGCATGAAGCACATGATTGTTTGCCCGCATGGAGGCTCCCCTCAAGGACAAATCCTCCTTCTTTATAATCTTTCAAGCCGCCTTTATAATCCAGAACATTTTTATAGCCCATAGCCTGAAGTTTCTCGGCTGCCATCGTGCTTGCTTTACAGTCAAAGCTCGCGCAATAGACCACGATCACGTCCTCTTTGTCCAATACGCCGCGGGCTTTTTTCCCCAGTTCCGCCAGCGGCATCGACAACGCACCCGGGATATGTTCTTTCTCATAACTGGCTGCGTCTAAGACATCTACCAGCGTGAACTTTTTCCCTTCACCGCACATTCTCACCATTTCTTCTCTCGAAATCTGTTTGATCATGACTGCCTCCTTTCTTTATCCTGAAATTTAGATGCTGGATATAAAAAAAGGTTTCAGCTTTTTTGAAGGATGGGAAATAGCCAACACATTTTTACGTGAGGTAGAGAGACGAAGGCCGGCGGGTCTCTTACTCAGAGATCTGCGTCTGACGCGCAAGCACAACGTGAACGGCAACGCTTTCGTCCCGTCCGGCATCGCGCTGCGAACATGCACCGTATCGGTATTTTATGCTCAATTGATAGAAATTATCGTTGAAGCTCCCCTCCCCGGGCTTACCCTATCGCGCCAGGCCCGCGTTCTTCGGTACGGATGCGGATGCATTCCTTCATATCAAGGATAAAGATCTTCCCATCGCCGGTTTCCCCGGTCTTTGCTCCTTTAACAATGGCCTTGATCGTCGGCTCCAGGAAATTATCGTTAACGGCTATTTCTAGTCGGATTTTCCTCAAAAGATTCCCCGTTTCTTTCGCTCCCCGGTACACCTCGGTGATCCCCTTCTGCCTTCCGTGTCCCAGGACTTCGCTGACGGTCAAAAGATTGACCTCCGATTTATACAATTCTGCTTTTACCATTTCTAAACGGTGCGGTTGAATAATAGCGATAATCAATTTCATGTGCTCCCTCCTGTTAAAGATCGACTCCCGAGGACCGGATGCGTTACTCCTCTTTTTTACTCTAATATGGTATATGCGCTTTCACGGTGCTGCGTAAGATCAAGCCCCACGATCTCATCTTTTTCTTTTACGCGTATCCCGAAGAAAACATCCACTAATTTATAAATAACAAAGGTGACCGTGAACGTATACACCGCAGCGACCAGAACGCCGGCTATTTGAATCAGAAATTGTTTGGGATTTCCGAAAAACAACCCGTCCGCGCCCGCGGGATTTATTGCTTTCGAAGCAAAGAGGCCCGTTGCGAGCGTTCCCAAAATCCCTCCGATGCCGTGGACGCCGAACGCGTCTAACGTATCGTCATAGCCGAATCTCGGTTTGATGAGCGCTACTCCGATAAAACAAACAATGCTGGCCATTATTCCGATGATCACCGCTGACCCGACACTGACAAATCCCGACGCGGGAGTGATCGTCGCCAATCCCGCGACAGACCCCGTGACGATACCGAACACCGTCGGCCTGCCGTTACGCACCCATTCCAACAAGACCCAGCTTAAACCCGCGGCAGCGGCAGCGGTATTCGTCACCAGAAATGCGTTTACCGCTACGCCATCTATGGCCAAAGCGCTCCCGGCGTTAAAACCGAACCAACCGAACCATAACAATCCCGTCCCGAGCACGACCAACGGCAGATTATGCGGAGAAGGAGTATGATTCAATCCTTTTCGCCGGCCGATGATCAACGTCGTCGCTAAAGCGGCAATGCCCGCGCTGGTATGGACAACGATTCCGCCGGCAAAATCCATAACACCAAGTTGTTTCAGCCAGCCGCCGCTTCCCCAGACCCAATGGCACAAAGGGTCGTACACGAACGTCGCCCACAACAGGCCAAAAATCAAATATGCCGAGAATTTCATCCGTTCGGCGAACGCCCCGACGATAAGCGCCGGCGTGATTATCGCGAACATCATCTGAAAGATCATAAAAATCTGGTGCGGTATCGTCGTGGAATAATCGGCAAACGGCGTAAACCCGACCCCTTGTAAGCCGAGCCAGGCCCACCCTCCCCAGAAACCGTTTCCCGGAGCGAACGAGAGGCTGTAACCAAAAAATATCCACTGCAAGCTGATCAAACAAAGCATGACCATGCATTGCATCAATATGCTGAGGATGTTCTTCCTTCGGACCATCCCTCCGTAAAAAAATGCCAATCCAGGAGTCATCAACATGACCAACGCCGCGCAGAAAAAAACAAACACCGTATTCGCCAAGTTTATGCTCATACCTTCACCCTCTCCTCACTATGCTCAAAAAAAAGCGCTCACAGACGTCGGCCTCGACGCCCATGAACGCTTACATTGCGTTTCACACGTAACAGAAACAACCTTGTCCCTGTTCGTTCTTTTTATTTTACAGCCCGATTATACAATCAGCATTTGACGATTGCAATATTTTCTTTCAAACCAGGCTTTTGTTTTAATCGCGGAGAGAACCTCCGTAATCGCCGCCCATACGGGCCAACGATTTTTAAAAAAGCTCGCCCCATAGACGCGAACGCTTGGGGGTTTTCGGTCATATCCGCCGGGCCCGGCCCTTTTTGTTTGGCTTGGCGCAGCGTATTGTCGGCGAACCAGATCAATTCTTTAAGGTCCCTCGCGTTATCCGGGAAAACCGCGGTTCCCGCGCTGAAATGTGAAGATCCACGGGCTTACCCGCTTCGCCCGCGAAGCGAAACGAGCACCCGTGGGATCTTTTTCTTCGCTTCGGCTCAGCGCCTGCCTCGCCGAAGCGGAATCTTTTTCGCTATCCATCCCCGCCCTTATAGTTTACATCCTGAGCCTGCGAAGAATAGCGTGCATCTCGAGGGGTTGCCGAGAAACAGGTGAGGAATTCCGCGAAGGCGGGTTAAAAAGTCCCGCCCATTGTCGCTTCATTAGTTTATCTTGACTTCTTAGGAAGTGGGTGTATTATCATTTGAAGCTGGCAGGCATGACGGAAAAGCTGTTATGGCAGCTAGCGATAACTGATCTAACAGATCAAGGAGGAAAAAGTATGGGTTTTGATAGAGGAGATAGCAAGGGTGGATATGGCGACCGTCGTCCAATGACATTCCATAAGGCAACATGTTCAGAATGCAAAAAGGAATGCGAAGTACCTTTTAAGCCGAGCGGTGAGCGTCCGGTTTACTGCAAAGATTGCTTTTCCAAGCGCAAAAATAACGAGCGCTAATTCAAATAAACTGCATCTGTACTGATCTGCCAGGATATAACATTGAAATGTTATATCCTGGCGATTTCAAAGTGCCCCTCCTAATCCACTGAAACAAAAAAATAGACCGCGCAGAGGCTGGGTTCTATTTCCTAACTTCTCCAGGTATTATTTATAACTGTACTCCTATCCATTTCCCGTCCTTTGCCTTCGATACTCTGAATTTCGCGCCGCAGCGCGGACAGACGTAAATATCACCTTCTTTTACGCCATCTTTAAGAATGTTTTCCTGCTTACAGACCGGACAGGTCACGGTCGCATTTTCAGCATAGACATTTTCAACGGGCTTGGGCGCCTGAACAGAGATCACAACCATCGCCTTATCTCCGGAATTCACCAGGCCGTGAAAAACATCGGCCGGCCCGTAAACGGCCGATGTCGGACCGATAATTGTCTTCTCATTCCCCGCCGTAAACTCTCCGACCCCTTCAACGATATAAAAAAGCTCGTCAGTCGCGGGATGTTTATGAAGCGGGAGAAACTGTCTCGGCTTGAAACAGAATGTGTTGAATACGATCTTATCGGTATCCAAAGGGATCTTCTTTATAAATTTATCCGCGTTAAATTCTTTGATGTCATCGACTTTTACCGCCTGCATTTTAGCGGCATCTTTTTTCTCTTCCGCATATGCCAAACGTGAAACAAACACACAGAGCAAGGCGACGCTCAAAAACGAAATTACTTTCCGCATCGTATTCCTCCTTTCTAAATTCTTCTCAAAGTTCCTTTAGGGAAAAATTATACCGGCCGTCATAGTGTATTCCCATTGACTGCTTCATCTTTTTACCGGCTCTTCTCCAGCGGCAGGAAAGCTCAACAGAGACGATCCCCTTTTATTCGTAATACAGCGGCTAAGACTTTCTCTCGGTCCCATACTGAGCTCCTTGAAAATTGAGTCTCATCTGCGGCAGCGGCAAGCCCGCTTCTCTGAATCTCGTGATCAGATTTTCTCTAACCTCGCATCGCAAATCCCAGGTTTTCGCCGGGTCCGGCCCTTTTACGAGGATCCGCACAACCATGGCATGGTCTGTAAAATCCACGATCTGGACACCCGCCATCCGTTCAGCCGTACTATAGAGGCTTTTTGCCACAATTTCTTTTACCCACTCCCGGATCTTTTCGATATCGCAGGTGTAATCAACGTAAAACATTACTATCCCTACCAATGATGTGTCTTTTATTGTCCAATTTTCAATCATTTTGTTGTTTATTACGTTATTGGGGATAATGAGCCTTCTATTGTCCCAGGTCAGGATAACGCAATGCATGAGAGATATCTCTTCGACGAATCCAAATTCATTTTCAAGGACTACCGCATCATGCAGCCGGAACGGTTGAGAAAATGATATCGATAGCCCCGCGATGATGTTTGCAAGCGTGTTCTGGGCTGCCACACCAAGCACTATGGTCGCCAATCCTGCCGACGCAAGAAGCCCCGTACCAAGTGCCCGGACCGCATTGAATTGCAGTAAAATCAGCGTAATGGCGAAAAAATAAACGCTTACGGCGGCTATCCGCATGATAATGGTAACTCTGGTCTCCAACGAGTAGATCATCTGATATGAATCTTTCAATTTCTTCACCATCATTTTCTGCCATCGTTTCAGGACCATATCAAGTACTTTCACTACTACGCGGGCCGCTATTAATATAACTACGGTTGAAATGACCTTGGGAAGGACCACCGGGATCACCGCTTCTACATCTATTATTTTTTGCCACACGATAGTGCTCATTTGCCCTCCTGCTGGTTAAAAACCGGCTCATTTTCTTTTGTTTCAGTTCGCGCATTCAGAGAAGTCATCTCTTTCGCCATGTCTGCGGACAATAAAACACACGCCGTACTCAATGTCTCAACCAGGCCGTGATAATTATGCGGGCTGATCGGCTGCCGGAACTCAGACCTTCTCGTAAGCAGCGGCTTCTTGGTCTTTACGTCGATGACCGTCCACTGCGCGGCAAAAAACAGGTCTTTCTCCAGTTCACTTTCTAATCGGACGACATCCACCGTTATCTGATATTTTGCCGGGTCAGCCGGATACCAAGGATGTATTTTAACGGTCGCCCCGGGCAGCATTGCCGCAAGATCCTCCCCGATCGCGTACTCAAAAGCAAGGTCGAGGTGTTCAGCCCATCGGTTAAATTCGGAAAAGTTAAGTGTTGTATCTTTATTTTTTGTGACAATCTGCGGCCTATTTTGATACTCCGGGATCCTAACCGGGCCGAAATCGATACTCATGCCGGCGGGGACGCTCTGTGTTTGGGTTGCTTCATCCGTGCTTAAAGAATGCAGCGAATAAAATCGCGGCGTTGGACTGACCGGGATCGAAATACATCCGCTGAAAGTCAAAAGCATAAGCACGCCATAGATGCTCCGTTTCATACTGTTACTCTCCTTTACGAATCGATTTGCCTTTTAAAAAAGCTTCCGGATGCTCTTCAAGATAGTCCGTGAATAAACGTACGGAACGCGCCGCGCTTTTCACTTCCTGCAACGTACTGTTTAATTCCGAAAAGCTCTCCTGCGCGCTTTCTGAACCGACCAATCTATTGACGCTTGCGAGAGTATGCTCCAAACTTTCCGAGATCCCCTCAGCAGGAAGAGTCGGCAGTTCCGGATATTGTTTCATCATGGAACGCAGATTCACCGGCGTATCCGGATAAAAATCAAACGCTATCATAAGCTGGCCGGTTAAGAAATTTTGCAGTACCAGTTTTGCGCGCAGGCCTTCTTTGACAAGGAGCCGGTAATCATTACAGGCCCGGCACTCATACGCGCCGTAAGGGGAAACGCTTCTTACGCGGGATTGGTCGACTTCAATAATCACCGGGATCAACATTTTTTTGACCTTTTGGTCATAGATCAGGCTGATATCTTTGATATAGCCGACCGTGACGCCCCGGAAAACGACCGGCGTCCCCAGGGTAAGGCCGGTAACGGAATTATCAAAAAAGAGGACATAGCGGGTCTTGTTTTTAAATAGTATCCCTGAGCCGAAAAGAAGCAGGGTTATTATCAATAATAATCCCGCCCCGACAACAAACACTCCGATCATCGTTTTATTCGCTTTTCTGCTCATCGCTTCTTTCCTCTGGTTAAAAATTCAATAACCTTGGGATTTTCGGAACTATCCAATAACTCCTGCGGCCTGCCCGCGGCAGTTATTGTTTTCGTTTCCGCGTCAAGAAATATCGAATCGTCGCCTAACGTAAATATACTGGCAAGCTCATGCGTAACGATCACAAAAGTGGAACCGAGCGCGTCTCTCAACTGCAGTATTAAATCATCGAGCGAATGCGCGTTTATCGGATCGAGCCCCGCGGACGGCTCATCAAAAAATACGATGTCCGGATCAAGGGCAAGCGCGCGCGCGAGTCCCGCCCTCTTGCGCATACCTCCGCTCAGAGACGAAGGATAAGAATCTGCGTAATCAACCAACCCCACCAACGAAAGTTTAAACAGGGCGATTTCATTCATTTGAGCCGCAGACAAAGCCGAATACAGCTGCAAGGGAAGCAGTATGTTTTCTCCCAGGGTCAACGAACTCCAGAGCGCCCCGCCCTGATAGAGGACCCCGAACCGCCGCATAATAGTTTGTTGTTCCATAGTGTTCGCGGCCCAAAAATCTTTTCCCGCGTATAAGACTTCTCCTTTTACCGGCTCATTGAGGCCGATAAGCGCTTTGAGCAAGGTACTTTTCCCCGACCCGCTGGCGCCCATAATGATAAAAATACCGCCTTTGCGAACCTTAAAACTGACATCGCGCAGCACGGGAATATCCCCATATCCCAACTCAAGGCCATGCACCTCAAGAACCGGCTGCGAAACTGTTTCCATCGCTACACTCCCAGGACCTGACAGATAAACGTAATGATCGCGGTTGCTATGACAATGCCGGTGATCGCGCTGACCACCGCCGCAGTCGTCGCCTCTCCTACGCCTGCGGCACTTCGGTCACAGTGAATACCGCAGAAGCATCCGGCAATGGCGATCACTATGCCGAAGACAAAACCATGTATAAGGCCTATCCATACGTTAACCAGTTTTACGGCTTCCTGCGTATGCGTAATATACGCCGAGACATTGATATTAAACATCGTCGTACTGACGACAAACCCGCCGAGCATACCCATAAAATCCGCATAGAGAGTTAAAAGCGGCATCATTATCGTTAACGCCAGGACGCGCGGTAAGACTAAAAAGTCTGCCGGATATAAGCCCAATGTTCTCAGCGCATCTATTTCCTCATTTGTTTGCATAATGCCCAACTCAGCCGCGTACGTCGCCCCGGTGCGTCCGGCCATCAAAATGCCCGTCATCACAGCTCCCATCACGCGAACCATGGCTATGCCGACCATATCCGCGATATACACCTGGGCGCCGAACAATTTAAGCTGTGCGGCTCCGATAAAAGCAAGGATCATCCCTACGAGCACACTGATAAGGGATACCAGCGGCAGGGCATCGGCTCCGCTTCGCTGTATAATATACGCGAACTCATCTCTGCGAAAATAAGTCTTAGCGCTCAGGAACCGGCCGAAAGAAACGGCAAGGCCCCCTAAAAAATCGAGCAATGAAAGCGTTTCTTGACCAACCCGGAGGACTTTTTCGCTGACCCTTGCAAAAATTGGTTCCTTTGCCGTTTGATTGAGTACCCTTTTTTTATCGTCAACCAAGGCAAGCGCAAGCAATTTTTGTGTCCCCTGCGGCAAGCCTTCACGGGAAACGCTGATCTTTTTGCGATCGCATTCCCCGACCAAGCGACGTAGAAAAGCGACAAGGCTGCTGTCCCATTTCTCTAATTTCGAAGAGTCAAAAATAATTTGATCGGCCCCGGCATGGCCGAAAAGCTGCGTAGCAATATCTTCGAAGGCGGGAAGTGCCCCGAAGATCTGCCAATTACCGCGCAATGTAATGCCTATCGTTTTAGGAATAGAATAATCAAAAGAGATTTTTTCCGGCTGAGTTTGATCGGCCCTTATAGACTTTTCAACGCTAACCAATATAGCCCTCCCTTTTTAACATTGTATGAATCTCCCCGGGCTAAATCCCGGGGTTTCTACATGTACGATTTATAAACGAAAAGCTATCAATTATTCTTATCTTGCGGGGCTCCTTTATTTTCCAATCCGGGGAAATTCTCTTGAAGGAACTTCTCCGCATCAATGGCATCTTCCGGGATCTTTTCGCCATTCGCGATGCATTGGACCGTCAAAGTCACGTTTGGCTCGACAAAATCCGATGAAGCCGGGCTCCCCGGTCCTTCAACGGGCAAGGAACTATAAGAACGGTTTCCACTCATCTTAGGAGGTAAAGCGCACAACTTGGAGTTATCCTCTTTCTTCACCATCGTAAAGTGAGAGCAACTCATTGATAACGCTTCTAAGGAGGCGCGCTGGAGAGCGTACTTTTCCGCATCTTTCTGGCTCATATATGCGTTACCGCAAAAATTCACCGTTATGGTGTTCGGCGAGATCTTATCGACAATTACTTTTTTACTTCCCTGCGCGAGTTGAAAAGTCGAACAGCCCTGAAGAATTAACATCAAAACCATCATTCTTTTCATAACTTCTCCTTTATTTTATGCGCGTTTTCTTCATTTAGTTAAACTTGCTACCCCTCGTTTAAAAAAACCCTATCCTTAGGGCACCAAGGCCCTTTTAAATGAATCTCAATCTACAGAAACTATATTATTTTATTATGCACCAGGATAAAGCATCTATTCAATGTGCTGAATCTGCTTTTTACTAACTTTTTTCTACTGGGGTAAAAGTAGCGGGCATGACAGGACAAGACAAGAGTGGCCCTTGCGCAACAGAAAAAGCGCTCATCCCCAGCCCCCGGGACTTAGTCCGTCCCGTATCACTAATATATTTATTAGGGTACGGGATCGGGGTAAAGGCACGGAGATTTCTACTGGAGGGATTGAAATTATTTACCATAGGTTTTTATCAACCTATGTCGTCGAAATATATTCGCTGTGCATACCCAGAAACCTTGACAAATAGAAGGATGTACTTTAGGATACTATATATAGTATCTACAAGATATGGTATCTATTAAGAAGATCACGGGCTTTCAGCCACGAGATGTAATGGCACCTAAGCGACAGCTCAGACGTTTCACCAGAGTGGCAATCTAAAAAATAAGAAGCCGCCACGGCAAGGTGGTAGTGTTTATTTTTAATAACTTTTCAAAACAGGAAACAGCAGAAATTGTTCGGCCGATCCAACATAGCGATATTTATTTTGGTCGCTCTCTGTCTGAGGGGGACATTCGCCCGTGCGGCTGAAAAAGCTAGTGCACAACAAGAGTCTGTGCCCTATGGCAACCCGGCAGTCAATCCTGCGACAAGGGCCGCAGTTAACGGCGGGGCGCTATCGTGCGCCGGACGTATCAATCAAGTCATAAACTTTCTCTCTGACGGCTGCCAAGGCGTGGGCGCGCAGGTCACCGTACCTGCGGTAGATCCTGACCGAAAATTGATATCGGTATCTCTCGAAATCCAAAACGAAAAGATACCGGTCGCCTATGCCGGCACTTGCTTTGCGCCTAATCAAGCCAACGGCTGCGGCGCGATGTATGAAACCGTCGTGTATTGGAATAAAATATGCGACGACGTTGCCGCAAAGCAGTTCGCGGAACTGAAACGCGTCGGCGCGATGCACAAAGAAATCGCCGTGCTGGATGGCGGAGCCGATCTGAAAGTTTTTCTCATGCCCGCAGGCAGTGGTTGTGTATCGATAAAGAAAGAAGTCATACGGTGAAGAAACCTGATCCTATATATCGAATGAAAATGGAAAGGCACGATGAGATGAAAAAACCAAATAGTACAACAAGGATGTGGTACTTCGCGACACTGCTGACGGTATGTATGTTGACCGGCATATCCCCCGCAAAAATACTGGCAGCGAATAATGACGTCATAATCTCTGATGGAGGGGCTCTTCCGGCAAATACAAAGATAGATTCCGGCAATTTTACGTTTGACACCGGCACGCACACGTTGACGGTCAACGGCACGTCCAATTTGACAGGAGCAACTACTGTTAATGGTGCGGCCAATATTAACAACAACAATAACGCGGCTACCAATATCAACACCGGCACCAGCACCAGCGCCGTCACCATCGGTAATTCGGCGAACACGACCGCCATTAATAGCGGCACAACCAGTATTACCGGAATAGCGAACATTAACAACAACAATAACGCGGCTACCAATATCAACACCGGCACCAGCACCAGTACTGTCACCATCGGTAATTCGGCGAACACGACCGCCATTAATAGCGGCACAACCAACATTACCAGTACGACCAATATCACCGGGACAACGAGTATCAACAATAACAACAATGCGGCTACCAATATCAATACGGGCACCAGCACCAGTACTGTCACCATCGGTAATTCGGCAAACGCAACCTCTCTGAACAGTAGCACGAACAACATCGGGACCGGCGCGTATACCACAACGAACACTCTCGGTAGCACGCAAGCTCTTACGACAGTAACGGCTCTTGGCGGCAACAGCACGCTGAGTGTGGTCAACGGCAATTCCAGTCTGCAGACAGCCGGAGCCCTGGCAACCAGTAATCTTTCCGGCGCAACCGTCGGTACCAGTGGCGGCATGAATGTCGTTATGAAAGGCACCACTGCGACTCAAGCCGTGGTGGATGCCAATGGCAATATCACGACTCAAACCGGCGTAGCCACTGAGTCTACGGCCGCGTTGACTTTAACCAATGGCGTTGGCAAAACACATGGTGTCGTAGTCACAGAATCAAAAACGGTCCTTTCCGGCGGACTGTCTTCGTCCAGCTTGACACTTGCCGACAACGGCGCTACTTTCAGCAATAGCTCAACCGGAGAACCTATCCGGGTGCACGGCATTGACGACGGGGTTGACGATGTCGACGCGGTGAATTACCGGCAACTTAAACAAGCTTATCAAGGTATTGCAGCTGTCGCAGCTTTGTCATCTATTCCACCTCCCGCCCCGGGCAAGTATTACGCTGTCGGTGCCGGATACGGAAACTTTCAAGGAACAGATGCTGTTGCCGTAGGATTCAAGGCTGTAATCGGCCAAGAAGGAAATATTGCGCTATCCGCCGGTGTTGGTTGCTCTCCATCCGGTAGAAATAGAACGACCGGCGCCGGTATCAACTATAGCTTTTGAGTCGTCCACACGGACGTTACCCCGCGTCGTGGATTCTTATCCTTCGCTTCAGCTCAGCGCCTGCCTCGCCGGCAAGGTGGAACGGTCTCCTGCGAAGAAGTCCTCAAAAAAATGCGTACTCACCGATTTTATTCTTAATTTACTTTTGGGTAATCTCTTTGAACGCCTTTAGGGCGGCCGCATAATCAGGCGGCAGGCTTACGTCTTTAACATATTCCACATAACGTACGATATCATCTTTATCGATAATAAATATTGCCCTGGAAAGCAGCCGCACATCTTTTATAAGAACACCGTATGCTTCTCCAAAATCAGCATACCGATGATCGGAAAATGTTTTAGCATTGTTTATGCCTGCGGCCGCACAGAAGCGCTTTTGGGCAAACGGCAGGTCCATGCTTATAAAGATGATTACTGTTCCCGCTACGCTTTTTGAGGCTTCCTGGTTAAAACGATGGATTTCAGCGTCACAAACAGGAGTATCTACGGACGGCACAGAACAGACAAGTTTTACTTTACCTTTAAAATCACTGAGCTTCACATCGCTTAAATCCGCGCCCTGGACTATAAAATCAGGAGCCTTCTGGCCTATTTTTATCTCTGGACCGATAAGGGTAATCGGCTTACCTTGCATTGTAACAATACCGTTTCGTTCTTTTGTAACGATATTCGTATTATTTACCGCAGCAAAGGTGGAAGTAGATACTATACTGACACTCATAATTAAAATTCCCAATAAAACGTTACGCATTTGCTTTTTCATATCTTTCCTTTCTTGGGAAAGTACCCGGATTCAAAATATGGTTTTCAAGGCTATCCAAAAGTGAAAGCATAAACAGAAATCCCTTCATCCTCGAACTCTAAGCGAAGCACATGAGACTCGACCTTTCCTTTTAAATCAATAAGGTTATAGAGTCGTTCTTCATCAATAATAAGCTGGCCATTTTTTACATCTGTTCCGGCAATCGAATCATCAACAGTTTTATTATCTATAAAGAGCTTAACATGATCGCCTTTGGCAAACGGACTGATTACCAGGAATACCTTATCTGCCCTGAAACGAATTTCCAGCATTGAGCCTTTAGTGGCGGTAGCAGATCCCTCTGAAATATCCCACGCGCCTTCATACGTAAAATGATCTTGAGGAATATCTTGGGCAGAAGTGAATACCTGTTTTCCTAGTTCAGCTTTTACTTTTGAGGTAAAACGCTCCATCCGTACCAACCCAAGATACGTTTCAGGGGTGATATCATAGTGCGGTGTTTGATCTTTAAGAGAACTCGCGGTCATCGTGATAGGATTCCCTGATTCTTCTAAAAGCTGACGTATCGCCTGTTCCATTTCATCATAATTGCCTTCACCAAAATGGGTTTTTCTTATACGGCCCTTGGTATCTATTAAATATTCAGCCGGCCAATATTGATTTTCGAATGCACGCCATGTTTTATAATCGTTATCTTGAGCTACGGGATAATTGATTTTAAATTGCTTAATAGCACTTTCAACATTGTGCGTTTCTTTTTCAAAGGCGAATTCCGGAGTGTGGACTCCGATAATAACAAAATTATTGTTCTTGTATTTCTCATACCAAGCGGTTACATGAGGCAAGGTCCTTACGCAATTGATACACGTATATGTCCAGAAATCGATCAAAACAACTTTACCGCGAAGCTGCTGCATGGTCAAAGGCCCTGACGTGTTGAGCCATTTTGCAATACCTGCAAAATCAGGAGCTTCTCCCAAATCAGGCAATTCTTCTGCACTTACCTCGACTATTTTTTTAGTTTCTTTTCTACCTTGAAGAATAGCGAGCTGTTCGCTCACTTGTTTATTATTCTCAAATTTAGTAAGAAAGTTGTCATAGGAAGGAAAAAAGCCAAGAATTTTAAGCTGGATAACTTTGTCGTAATTTGTATAGATAAACAATGCCGCAACAATCATTACCAGACCGAATGCCTGTTGAATACGGGCCGTATATTTTGTGAAGCGGCGGATGATATTAAAACACCAAGCCCCAGCCAGAGAAAAAAGAAACAAAGGGATCCCGAGCCCAAAAACATATGCTAAGGTTACAATCACGACTTTTATCGTAACTTCCTGTGTTGCCGCCAACGTCGCAACCGTTGCCAGGATCGGCCCGGAGCAGGGAGCCCACACCAATCCAGTAGCAAATCCCATAATGTACCCCGCAAAGAAACCTGTTCCTTTACCCTTGATTCGATTCCTAAAAGGAGCAAGTATCGTGTTCATAAAATTCTCGAGCTTCATTCCCAGAGACGGGATCATCATAGAAAGACCTAAAAGGCCTATTGCGATAAAGGCTATAATTCGAAAAAGATTAGGATCGATATGAAAGGCTTTTTCAAGATAGGATATCGAAAGGGTAAATAGAGTAAAGCTGGTCATAATGCCTAAGGTAAAGCCCAACGGCCTTTGCTTGCCGCTAACTGATGAAGCAGAAAGGATAATAGGCAATAAAGGCCAAATACAGGGAGCCATGATCGTGACAAAGCCTGCAAGGAAAGTGAAAAAAAGTAATATGAGCATAAAATCTATATTAGATTACGCACGGTGCAACTAGTATATCGGTGAATCTGGGATGCTTAATCATTCGTTTTCCAATAGTTTTTCTCGTGATAGTATACTCCCCAGTTTCCCGGGAAGAAAGTCACCGTATATCAAAAAGGATCCGCCTTGCCATACCGTGCTGTTCATTTCCGAGTGGAACCTGCATCGACTTGGACTCTCTGTATACGACTAGAGAAAAAGGCTATGATCTGATTATCGATCATAGCCTTTTAATTCTCCCGCTTCTTTACGTTGAGTTAATCCTTTTTGAGAATGCTCTCAAGTTTAGCCTTCAGATCGGCCTTAGCCTTGCTCATGGCCATCATCGATGTTTTCTTGGTTTCCATAGCGTCGATGACAGCGTCAGCAATCTTATCCATTTTTGAACCCCAAGCTTTTTGAATCTTAGATTTAAGAATATCTACCATCGCCTCTTTCTTTGCCTGACAAAACGCCTCAGCCCAAGCATGCATGACGCAAAGAATCGGGTCACCGCCGCAGCCGCATTTGCATTGTCCTTCACTAGATTGGATCGGGGCATTGGGGGGAACCTCGCCGCAGGTACCGGTTTTTGTTTCACACGTGTTCATAGTCACCTCCTGTTTATGTTACGGTTTATAACAGATATCTATCTATTTTAAAAAGTATATGCCGGATACCTCGCCTTGAATAGTAGCGCGTTCTCCTTTCTATGGACTTAATTCTCCTTTCTGCCAACAAAAGGCCCTGCGGCTAAAAAGCGACGTCATTACCTGTATATAATTTCTGCACTGAGCCCATTACTACTATCCTTTTATTGTATAATTGGTCACAGATGCCGGTTTCGAAAACTACTCTCAAGCAGAGATACATTGCGCTATTTAGGAAAATGTTTAGCTGATCACAAAGAGATTTTACACACAGGGGTTTCGAATAGCTCTTCCTTAGAAAATCGACCAAATAGTAATGCCCTGAACCTTTAAAACCCTAAGACATAAAAATAGCCATGATTATGTTGTATAACCATGGCTATTGTCCTCTCTACTTACTGAAAGAGAGAGGATTTACTGGGGTGGGTGATGGGAATTGACCACGCCAACGTCGTCCCGAATAGTCGGGACTCCCCATAAAGGACAACCTACGGTTTTCCTCTCTGGTCGCCCCTTGTTTCGGGGCTGTCACTTCTTTCCCCTACAAAGAAGAATATACCTTTTGAGAGGAAAGTCTTTCCTCTCAATCTCACCTTTGTTGTCGTGGGTTCAATCCTCTTCTCAATAAAAAAGCCCCTTCCTTTTAAGAAGAGGCTTTTATTCTGTCCCTCGCCGCCCGATATCGCGGGAATTTTCTTTGAAAATTGCCGCGAACGGCTTCGGGATAAGTGGGAACCCTCCCGGAGCAGAATAAATTTCTGCGGAGCGGACTAAATCTCAGATTTCTCTTCACTTCGTTCGAGAAACCTGAGATTTAATAAGGGTGGGTGATGGGAATTGAACCCACGACAACGTGAGCCACAGTCACGTGCTCTATCCAAACTGAGCTACACCCACCAACATATTTAACTTTCCAATGTCAAATTCCCAATATCCAATTCCACCAAAAAGATTTGGGTATTAAAATCCTTCTAATTTAAGAGTTTTGATTATACCGTTTGATAATCCGGCTGTAAAGAAAGATTTCTCGGCCGGTTTTCCCCTTTTCTCTATTTTGTTTTTGACCTAAATCGAGCTCGGAGGAATGCGGGCGATATACCGGCAGAGCTCGTTTTTTTGCCGGGAACCAAGATTGAGGAACTGAACGCCGTAATGCCATTTACCGTTGTGTTTTTCCTTGTCTTTCCAGACGACTTCGCCGAGGAATTCGCTGTCGTTCATCGCCGGAAACTGCAGCACGATATTCATATGCACAAAAAAACTGGCCTCGGAGATAAGCAAAACTCCGCCATGGCTGATGTTTTTCGTAAGAAAGGTATAGGGATTTCTCGGGTTCTTAGGGTAGTTTTTAACATCTACTTCTATAATGTTCTCCACCCGCTCATCGCGCCTTCTGGCAAAACCCTGTAAAACTTTCGGCTTTGTAAGGACCCATTGATACGACGGCAGGGCGATTTGCTTTACGAACGAGGTCTCAGCTCGATAATAATGGTTGCCCACCAAAAGAAAAAACCGGATCTTCTGATGCGGCAATTGCTGTATCTGAACTTCCGGGCTGGAAATCCCGGCGACGTAGAGATGGTTCTTATCCAGATCGTCAACGTGTGAAGAAAATGTCTGATGGGATTTTCCGATCCGCAAATATATCGATTGGTTCGTCTTGATCTTACCTTCCGCGGGAACATTTCTTGAAGACATTAATCGCGCAATAAAACCTTTTAAAGACATACTCCCCTACCCCTTTCCCCGATCCGCCTCTTTTTAAAATGTACCATGCGGAAGCAAGCCTTGCCAAACATACCAGATAGATTCAGGCTCCTATTTGAAACCGTTTTCACCCGGGCGCGTTGACGCGGAGCGCTTCCAAAAAACTGTTGCGTAGCGATTATTATTCTTTATAATAAAATCAATTCTGGGGGGCTATCTTCTTTTGACAAACCGGCTGATAAAAGAAACCGAAAGGAGTCGTTTATGAAAAAAACGCTCGGGACAGGGTTTATGCTCACTCTCGCTTGCGGTTTATGTACCATGTCTTTATACGGACAGGCCGCCGCACCGGCACCCGCCGCAGTAAAAGATAAACCGGCACAAGTAATCACCGAAAAAGAAGTCACGGACCTGGTCGATAAAGCCGTGGCTCTCTTAAAAGAAAAAGGTGACGCGGCCTTGGCAAGCATCGGAACGACCAACGGCGATTTCCACAAAGGAGAACTCTACGCGTTTGTCTATGACGAAAATGTCAACATGCTGGCACATCCGGAGAAACCAAGCCTGGTCGGGCAGAACTTTAAAGACAAGCCGGATGTAAAAGGTACCAAGTTCAGAAACACCATCGTCGAGAACGCGCTGAAAGGCGGAGGCTGGACTGAATATTATTATCAAAAACCGAATAGCACCGGCCTTTTTCGCAAAAAAGTCTTCAGCAAGCTTGCTGAAAAAGACGGTAAGAAATACATCGTTGCCGTGGGGATGTACGTAGATTAAAAACTGCTCCTTACCGCAGCACTCCATGACGATCCGTAAGAAACTATCTCTCAACGCGCTCATTATCTTCGCGACTATCGCGTTGTTAATGGGCGCGTCGGAGATCCGCTTTAATTCGACGCAAAGTTCCATCCGAAAAATATACGACATCCATTTTCAGACCCTCAAAAATGTTTCGGAAATATCCAAGGTATTCGCCGACGCCCAGGCAAAATTACAGCAGCTGGGAATCGCACTGATCATGGGAAAATCATCGCAGGAAGTCACTATCAGCGGACAGAACGAGCTGAAAGATCTTGAAAGCGGATTGATGGACGTCTACGCGCAGTTACGCGCTGTTTCCGGAGGCGAAGGAAACGCGTTGGTCGACAGGTTTGCGCCGATGGCCGATGAATACAAAAAAGCGGCAGCGAAAGCAGTCGAGTTCTACGCAAAGGGAGACGTGTATTCCGCGACAGAAGAATGCAAACTCGACCAAAAATACGCGAAGATCAACACATTCTTAAAAGACGAATGGAACAAGCAAAGCGAGCTCATGCAGACAAGATACGCACAGGTCATCGATACCAGCAAAAAAGCCGCGGTAGCCTTATTTATGATAGTCTGCGTTCTCGTCGCCGGCGCGTTTTTATTAACCTTGTATATTATCCGTTCTATTATTCATTCATTGGCGATTATCCGTAAAAAGACCCAACGGATTTCCATCGTACAGCAGGAAGCCGCAACAACCACCCTGACGCCCGCCCGCGCAGGCCAGGACGAGATCGAAGAATTCCTGCTCTGGATCGATTCTTTTATTATGGCGCTTTCAGCCATTATTAGTAAAGTCAGCTCTATCACTACGAATCTGCAGGGCGCGGCGGGCCGTATCCGGATGACAACGCAACAGATCGCCGATAACGCGAACCAGCAAGCTTCCAGTATCGAAGAACTGACCGGCTCGGTCCAATCGAATGCCGAGAACGCTGCCGGCTCCAACAACATCGCGCAGACGATCGTCAGTGAAGCAGCTACGATCAAAGGAAAAATGGTCGCCACGATTGAAGCGATGGGTTCAATACAGCTCAGCTCACAACGCATATCCGAATCCGTCGCATTGATCACGGACATTGCCGATCAAACGAATCTGCTCGCCTTGAATGCCGCGATAGAAGCCGCCCGGGCAGGGGAACACGGGAAAGGTTTTTCCGTGGTTGCCGACGAAGTTCGAAAGCTCGCTGAACGAAGCGCCCAATCCGCCAAAGAGATTATCGGGATGATCCAGGGCAGCACACAGGAAGTAAAAAAAGGCGTTGACCTGTCTAAAGCCGCCGGAGATTATATCGCAAAGATGATCCAGGACATCGAAAAAGTCGCGAAACAGTTGCATGCCATCTCCGACACGATCCGTGAACAGTCGGTGAGCATGGAAGAAAACGCGACGATCACCGAGGGAAACGCGAACTCGGCGTCAGCGATCGCCTCGGAAGCTCAGACGCTCGACGAACAGGCAAAGGAACTCAGCGCGGTCATTTCCAACATCACGATCCGTCAGGTTTAATACGAATGTCCTCCCCAGAACCGGCCGCCGACGGTCAAAAACAAAACGCTCCATGACGAATACCTGTATCTTCCTTGGAACTGCCGGATCGGTCCCTTCGATTGACCGGGACAATACCGCCGTGCTTCTTAAAAACGGCGCTGAATGTATTTTAGTCGATTGCCCGGGCAGCGTCGCGCAAAAACTTCTTCGAAGCAACATCGACTATCGCGCCGTTACGCATATCATCCTTACACACGAACATCCTGACCATATCTATGGGATGCCATCGCTGCTGCATTGCCTGGCAATGGCCAAAATCCCTGTTGTGCGCCTCTACTGCAGCCGGCAAGGCGAAAAAGCGATCCAGGGGCTGTTAAGATCACTGAAGCTGCACACAACAAAAGGCCTGCCTCGTCTTGATTTTGTCAATGTGTTCAAACAAACGGTTTTTTACCGTTCCCGGAGGGTATTCATTCAAACAGTTAAGAATCACCACATCAAGCAATCGTTCGGAGTTAAAGTGTTTTATCGCGCGGAAAATAAAACACTGGTCTATAGTTCAGATACCGCGAAGAGCTCTCGCCTTATCCGGGCATCTCTGAACTGCGATTATCTCATTCATGACTGCTCCGCGGACAGCGCCTATTTTAAAAACAATCCGCGGTTCAGCAAAAAACACACCTCATCAAAACAGCTTTCAGAGATAGCGGCTGCCGCGAAAGTCAAAACATTGATCCCCATTCACTTTTACGGGTCGTCTCCGGCTTTTTTTGTCAAAATAAAGAAAGAATTGCGATCTAATTACACTGGAAAAATCCTCATCCCCAAGGATCTACAAATTTTAAACATTTGATACGTGCTAAGACTTAGTTCCTTTTCTGCGGTGTGTTAGCATGCACTCTCTTTGGCCAATGATTTGTTTTCGTCTATCGCCCATCTTCTATTCTCTATCCTCTTATTTATCTATCTGACCCCTAACGCGAGGTTCCAAACATACATCTCTTCATCCAAACAGATACCGATACCGCGGATGACCGGATTCGCTTTATAACATTCCATCACCGGGTGAATGTCCTGCCTGGTCTTTATGCGATTACATAAAATCGTGACAAACGTATCCGCGATGATCGCGCTTTCCGCGGCAACGATCACCAGGTCCGCGTTTCCCAGGCTCAGGCTGTGCCCCATAGTCCCGGACGAAGCCGCAATGCCAAAGGGAGTGCTCGAAGGCCCGGCTTCTATATACAAATTGTTGACCCATGACCCTTCTCCGGCATACAACCCGATCCGCTTAGGCGAATCTATTTTCAGAAAGAGGTCTCCTCCGTTTTCAATGATCAGCTGGCGGCACTGCGGCAGCAACGCCATGCCGACATAGTGAGCTATCGCGCCGGCCACCGCCGAAAACGGCCCGATCGTGCTTAAAAAAGAAGCCGCCGACATGTCCTGAATGATCTGGGGTGCCTGCGGGTATGCCGCAACCGGGCTCAAAGACGCCTGGAATTCCGGATGTTCTTGAACGTATGTCTCGACCTGCGAATAATATTCCTTAAGGGCCGATAAAACCGTCTGTCGCGGGAAAACCGTTTCCGAGGTCAGCAAGATGTCCGCGTTTTTATAAACGATCTCCTGCTGATTCTGCCGGCCGCGATAATCCCGGTATTTCTTTTCGATATACATACTCACTCGTCACCAGTTACAAGTCACCAGACACTAGTTTTTAAGAACTCCTGAGTCTATCACTGTGATATTATATCTTTACAGTGTACTGATGTCTTACTTCCTCAATACCCCGACGACCTCCACATGCGGGGTATGCGGGAAAAAGTCAAAAGCTTCTACCGATTCCAACGTATAGCGTGATTGCTCCATAATCCGGCGAGCGTCGGAAAAGAAGCTTGAAGGATTACAGGAAGAATACACAATTGTCGCCGGCTGTATTTCCAGGACCCTCTTGATGACCTTGTTCGAAATCCCGGACCGCGGGGGATTAATGGTCATCGCATCAATGGCCCCCTTAAAGAACGCGTTCTCTAATAACACTGCTGCGGTATCTCCGAACATAAAAGAAACATTCGAGATCTTGTTCAATTGGGCATTCTGACTCGCGTTCTTCACCGCCTCTTCAGACAATTCTATTCCCCACACTGACCGGCAATACCGGCTTACATAGAGCCCGATCCCTCCGATGCCGCAATAGAGATCCAATAACTGAAAAGCCGGCTGCAGCCGGCAAAAATAAGCGATGCGTTTATACCACTGCGGCAACGTCAACGGATTCACCTGAAAAAAACTCTGCGGAGTGATCATATATTTCAAATCGGCAACTTCTTCGATAATATAGTCGCAGCCAAAAAGCTGCTCCTGGCGTTCAACCAAAACCGCGTCCGAATGACTGTCATTGATCGTCCGGACAATCGAGACGACTGATTTCTTAAGCCCTAAACGCGAGATACGCTCGACGAATGCCGCCGTATCCAAAACACCCTGCGATGTCGTGACTAAATTGATCATGATCTGCGGATATGTTTTGCTTTCCTTAAGGACCAGATGCCGCAGGAAACCTTCATGAGTATATTTATTATACGCGGGATACCTCTTCTGACGGGCCTCTTCAATGACCGCGGCCAAGAGCGAAGAAACATCTTCTGAAGAGATACGGCACTCTTTCAACGGGATTATCTGATAGTGTTTGCCCTTGGCGTGGAGCCCGCAAACGACCCCATCCGGGCTCTCGCCAAACGCGAACTCCATTTTGTTGCGATAAAACCACTGTCGCGCGGAAGGATGCATCTGGGACAGCTGAATATCGATGTTTTGCTGCTGGATCGCCCGCGCGATAACAGACTCCTTCTGCTTCAACTGCTCATCATAAGGAATATCCTGATAAGCGCATCCACCGCAAACCCCGAAATGCTGGCAAAGTCTGTCCATAGTATGTTACTCAACCTTAGATGCAAAGATGCAAAGATGCACGATGCCAGATACAAGATGAAAAAACACTATCTTGCATCCCAAAAGTGCTCCTGCCGTACTGGTTTTATATTATAGTCTTCAGGATTAGTTTATCCAACGGCTTTCTTCTTAAACGCGGCTTTTCGGCAGGGTAACCCAAGGCAATAACAGCCTGAACTTCATACTCTTTCTTTACCGCACATACTTTCTGTATCTGCCGGCTGTTCTTTAATATCTCTCCCAGCCAACAAGACCCTATTCCATAACTATGCGCGGCCAAAAGCATATTTTGAATACAAGCTCCGATTGCCTGATGGTCTTTCTGCCGGCTATACGACGCGCGCGAATCCAAAAAAACAATAATAAGCGCCGCCGCATTCTTAATGATACGTGAATAATGCGTCAATGTGGAGATCTCTTGCTTAACGCCCTGATCCAGAACAATAACAAATCGCCACGGTTGATTATTTAACCCGGACGGAGCATAATGCCCTGCCGCGACTATTCTTTTAATACGGCTGTGGGAGACTTTCCGTGAGGTAAACCGACGGATCGATCGCCGATCCCGGATAACGATATCGATGCAACGCCTGAAGGAGAGGTCAAGCTTCTTCAAAACCGATTTCCTTTAAAATGCGCGGATTCGACTGCCAGTTCGGCACTACTTTTACCCACAATTTCAGAACAACTTTTTTCTGCAGTATCTGTTCCAGTTCTTTCCGCGCTTCGGTCCCGGCTTCTTTAATCACCGCCCCGCCGCTGCCGATAACGATCTTCTTCTGTGAAAACGTATTGACATATATCGTCGCCTGAATAAAAACAGCCGATTTTTTATCAACCAGATCTTCGGTCACGACTGCCAAAGAATGCGGGATCTCTTCCCGGACCCGCTGGAAGAACTTCTCGCGGACGATCTCGGCAGCGCGTAACGCGACCGGAAAATCCGTCTTCATTTCCGAAGGATACAAACGCGGCCCCAGTGGCAGCAGTTCAATAGTCGCGCGTAACAGGGAATCCAGATTGGTCTTCTGCAATGCCGAAACCGGAATAAAATACTTGATCGATCCGTTGTCTCCGGCAAGCTTCTGCCATTGCGTAATATATTCATCGGCAGAACCTTTGCCTTTATCCATTTTGTTCAAGACCATGATCGTCGGCAGGCGGCTGGCACGAATAAACTCCATGACCGCAAGCTCCTCTTCCTGAGGAGGCCGTTGAATATCCACGACATAATATAAAACATCGACCCCGCTAACCGCCACCCGCGCGCGCTTGTTCATCGCGCGGCTGAATCCTTTCTTTATCAAACTCATCCCCGGAGTATCTACGAAGACGATCTGAGCGTCGCTCAGATGCAAAATTCCCCGCACGGAATGCCGGGTCGTTTGAGGAATGGACGACACGATCGCGACCTTTTCTCCGACCAGGGCATTAACAAGGGTAGACTTACCGGTATTCGGGCGGCCTAACAACGAAACAAAGCCGCTCTTACTTTCCTGTATTTCCGGTTCGGTTTTTTTCTTTGCCATAGTTCTCTCTTCCCCAATGAAAATCCCGCAGAAATAAGCTATCGCGGACTACGGGTCTTGTCCGCGAAGTTCCCGCTTTCGCCGGGTTTCTCCGCTGATGAAAGTACGGAAAAAGGATTGTACCCCTTATACGCCATCAAGATAAAGGCGGTATCCGACAGCGAGAACGCCTCGGAAACGGAAAAAACACGGCCGGTTAAGGCACGGTTAATATGCGGATCGGTCAATAATAAGAATACGACTTGATCGATATAGCGGGCTGCCAGCATCTGATATTCATTGGTCCCGGGTTTCCGGATCACGGCCTCATCCGCCTTCTTTTTGAAAAGTAAAGCCATTGACGAGGTCAACGCCGCGGAAATATTTTCCGATTCCGTGTCGTCTAACGCGCCGAAGCCACGGACTGACGACACATCATTACTTCTTGAGCTCACCAAAGCCGTAGTCCGGGATGCCAACGCCAGCAGATTCAACGTTTCGTCGGCGTCAAAACCATAGCGAAGCGCTTCTTCCTTCTCCAACGACAACAACAGCCAAACATATTCTTCATAGGAAACGCCCCGGGCCTTCTCTTCAAAGTAAAAACGCGGCGCTATCCACCGCATCTCTTCCTGCTGTACCGCTTGATAGCGCACGTCCTGCGTGGACTGATATAAAAGGGTGAAGAAAAGATAGGTTAACACATGCTCGCACCACGAAGAACGTTTATGGCCGTACAGAAACAGATCGGCTATCTCCTGCGCGAATCGCGCGTACGCCTCCTGATGAGCGAACTTCGCGTAATGAAGCGCGGCGATCCCCACCCACAAAGTATCTTCGACTGACGCCGCGGCATGAGAGCCCGGGTCTCCAGTATGGATGGCGTAGGAAGACCTTATTATTTTTTTATCAAACTTTGATTTATAAAAAGCCAGTATCCGCTCGGCAGCCCGCGGTTGATTTGCCGCGCACAGCGCTAATGACAGTAGCGCCTGATCTTTGGTCCCGGCGTCGGAAAATGCCGGATCGTACGCGACCAACCCTGTGCGGCGGTCCTGCCGCGCCCGCACCATGCGCAAGGTATACAGATAGAAATATTCCTGAAGGCTACTTTTCCGGGCCAAGGACTGCGCGTACATCTTTTCCTGCGCCTGCAACTGGCCTTGTACCGACGAACGCCGTTCTTCCAAAAGCGTCTTTTCCCGTTGCTTCAAGTAAACCCTGTTTTGATATGCCGCTATCTGTTCCTGTATTCTCTGCAATTTTTCAGACAAACGCGCTTGCTGGTCCAAATCTTCCTCTGACGGGATCTTCAATAAATCATCCAATACGGACTGATAGGCATTCTTAGCATTTTGCAAATGCTCCTGGATCTGCGCGATCTGCGGCGATGCCTGCGCGATCTTTTCCTGCAACTCACTTTCTAAAAAACGTAATTCTTTTATGAAAGATTCCCGGGCGATGCCGTCCTGATGAAGGATATAATACTGATTGACGCGTTGTTGATGGACCGCGTCTTTCCGCAGCGTTATTCCCCAATACGCGGAAGTGGCCGCAGCGGCAACGATAGCGATGGCCAAAAAAATCTTGCGCGCTTTTTGCCAAAATGATATATGGTCGATGACTTCCTGCCGCTGCTGCGTGCGGGCATAATCGAGAAAAAACGCTCCCACGGTCGTGCCCCGCTTGCGGAAAAGAGACGTGTGATGCTGAAACCACATCGGCAAAGCATCCTCCTGCCGCGTTCCATATCCTCCGAATGGATTTAAGGTCAGGCGCAAATATACTTCTTTGCGTTCGATCTTATGCCAGAGCAATGGCGGCATTTTTTCGGCCTCGAATTTAATGCCGGAAAGCGAAATGTCCCGGGCGATGCCTTTGTAGGTGCAGATCACCTTGCGGGTGATCTTGTCGATCAACGAAAATGACAGGGGAAAAGCCGCAAGATACCGGGGATGGCTTCTGGGAATGATATCGGCTATGGCTTCCATAATCGGGCTTTCTGTACTCTGGCATACGAAGACGGATGATTAAAAAACATCCATTCCTTCCAGCGTGCCGGTTGAAACTCCGAAAGGTTCTGCGCGGTTAACTTTTCCATCAAGGAAATAAAACCCTGGGTCGACCCCAGCAACGAAAATGACCTCCGGTCAGTACGCGATTCCATCAAGCGGCTGTATGCGTTGCCCGCCGGAGCGGCCGCCAGATTCAACATAAAGAAGATCACGGTAAAGAAAGGCAAGCTGCCGATGTCATACAAGAGCGCGCGATCGATCAGAAATACTTTGCGGGCGGCAAAAGCCGCTATCCATAAGAAGAAAAAGCTGGCGATACTTTGTGCCACCAGCATTTTCTGGCTGTCCCGGCGGACCAGGTGTGCCAACTCGTGCGCCACGGCCGCTTTGATCTCATCATCCGCATAACGCGTAAGCAAGGTATCCGTCAAGACCAGCCGTTTGGTACGGCCAAGCCCGCAAATAAACGCGTTGGCTTTCGTTGTTTTCGCCGACGCGTTTATCACGTATACTTCCCGGATCGGGACTCCGGCTGAACGCGCCAATTCCAACAATTGCGTTTTCAATCCGTCCTTCTGTATGGTGCTATACGAAAAAAATAGCGGGATAATGACCTGCGGGACAAGCATGGTTACGACCGCGGAGTATGCCGAATATACGATCCACGCGTAGACATACCATAGTTTCCCCCCGCCGCGCAGGACCGCATAGAAACAAAGGACCAGTATGGTCACGAGTACGCATCCGACAAGAAAGCTTTTACCATAATCAAAAAACCAGCGCGCGGGCGTCTGCGTGGACACCTGATGTTTTTTTTCCAACACAAACTCTTCCCACAATTCTAACGGAAAGATCACGGCCTGCAGTGCCGCGTAAAAAACGCCCGTATAAACGCAATCTTTTACCCACTGCCAGCGGACACCTTTTAACGCAAGGCTGAGCCAGGCGCCGCCGTCATTACTGTAAAAAGCCGCGAGGAACAAAAAAAGAAACGCGGTCTTCGCCAATCCCACCAGTAATTTCTTGTCGTAATAAGCGACCGGGCCGATGTACGCTTGAGGGTATAGCATGGGTTCAAACTTACGCTTTTACCACGCCTTCGGCAATGTGCTCTAAAAGATGGCTGAAACTGGGATGCGTTCTGAGGTTCTCCAGATCAGGGTCCTGAAGGAGGTGCCGCAGGTCATTATAACCCAGAGATAAAGCTTTGGTAAGCGACTCGAACGATTTTATCAAGTCCCCCACCCGTGAATAACTGCACGCTAAGTTGTAAAAAACGATCGGGTCCTGCGGTTTATGCACGGTCAATCTTTTATCCAAGGTTAGCCCTTCCTGATAAAAGCCTTTGCGGGTATATGCCGCTGCCAGACAGCTGATCGCATCGGTAAAGTGAGGGTTATCTTCTACCAGTTTCTCATAGAACCGGATCTCGAAATCCTTACGTTTACGCTTCTTGACTGGCTTCATTGTTTTTTCTCCTGTAGAATAAGCGGTTCCCGTATTTTCGACAACACCGTTTCAACCTGTTTTTTAAATTCTCGATATTCGGAAGGAGACACGTCTGTTTTCTTTACCTGCATCGACTCGGTAAAATATATTGTAGCAGCTTGCCGCTGGTAGTCCATAGAAAAATCGAGCCAGGGGCTGCTCATCGTAAAAGATACCGGCACGGATACGACGTCCATTTCCCGCGGCAGTTGCAAAGACGTTGTCGTCCGCACCGTCTGCAGCATCTGCAGGTCCAGAGGATATTCCCGTTGCGCAACGGCTATCCACTCTTCATCGATCCTGGCTTCATTCAGGACCGGAACGATACTGAACGTTCCCGCGCGCGTCAATAATCGCGGGGCTTCATAGCGATACCTCAAAACCGGGTCGCTCTGTAATGTCGGTTGTGCTTCAATATGGTAATCCACGAGCTCCGCCAGGGGAGTCCGTTTCTTTATCTTCTCCCGGATATCCTGCTCGACCACGTACGGCTCGGTATATTTATAGTACGCCTGCTGAAACGCTCCGAATAAACCCGTCGGGATGACCGACCTCTCGACAAAGGCATCCTCCCCGTTCTTAAGCGAGATCCGATTAACATAGTGGATCGTTGAATCTTTGATCAACGGCGTTTTCGCGATGCGATAGTTCTTGGGAGTAAAGATCAATACCGTGCGGGCCTGGTCGTCCCGGGGGATCTGCGTGAATTGCACGACCGCGGCCGTCGTATCCATGAAATATACCGCCCCGGCAATTTCAACCGCGGCGATCGCGTGATTGTACAGCACCGCCGGAAAATCTTCCTGCATCTGTTGATTCCCTTTCGTGGGGATCAATACCGGATACGCGGAAAGGCCGGCTTCCCTCAGCAACGCGACTAATAGGATAGCCTGATCTTTGCAGTCTCCGTACCGGTTCTGAAAAATATCCTCCGCCCGGTGCGGCATGTAACCGGCTTCGCCATATTCGACGCCGACATACCTGATCTGCGTGGCGCAAAACTCATACAAAGCCTGGGCACGCTCAAAGGGCCCTTTATACCGCGCGACGGCCTCTTTAACGATATTTCTCATCTGCTGATTCACCGATAGTTTATCCTTATATAAACCGTCCCACCACGTAAAGATCTCCTGCCAGTCTGAAAAACTGGATATCAGTATGATCGGATTGATCTGGGCCATCGGCACGCGGCCGGGTTCGTCTTTTATTTCCGGGAGATCCTGAAATTGCCACGAATACTGTTGCAGCGTCGCCGTATTTTGCACGACCGGCTGCAGGTTTACGCCTTCCGGGGTATACTGCGCGTTGATTATCTTATAATGAAACGCTCGATCGCGCGGGACCTGCAGAAAAAATGACGCTTTGACGATCGGATATTTATCGCGTAGCGTATAGCGGTAACAAAAATGCCGGTCGGCAATCAGTTTTGAAGACGTTATCTCCGCTTCATATTCGATGATGGACCCGACTTTCACTTCCGACATCGACACGATCAAGACCTTCGCATTGCTGTATAACGGGTAATTAAGATATTTGGTCACATCGCGAAGATTCTTCTTCCCCACGGTTATGATCCGTCCGTCCGGATCGATCGTCCGGGCAAAATGCAGATTCACCTTTTCATACGTAGCATCATACGGAATATGAATTTCTCCAAAATCCTCTTTCGCGCGTTCTTCTTTGATCAATATCAAAAAATGCTGTTTCGTGACCTCCCGGTTATCCGCGGTGATCTCGATACGTTCATCGGCTTTCAGGATAACGGCTCCCGGAGACGACTCAAACGTTCTTTTCCGCGCAGCATCAATAAACGCCTGCGTCTCTTTATCCAGCGTATTCTGTTCGATCTGCAACCGTATCTTCTGAATACGTCCGGCAGATTCCGCACGAAACGCCGCGTCATGCACTTGAGCATAAAGGCTCAATGCTTTATCGAACAAATTCTTTTCTTCGAGTATTTTTCCGTAGAGCAATAGAGAAGACGAAGCCATGCGGTGATTTTCCTTCTCCAGCCTTTCGAAGATCTCAAGCGCCGAGGTCGGATCTCCGGTATAGTACAGAGCGATGGCGGTATACTCGCGGGCACGAGGGTCTGTCTGTCCGATCAGTAACTGTAATAGTTCCACATACTGTTTTTGCTGAACGAATATTCCCGCCAAACGCAGCCGGACGTTGATCGCTTGCGGTTTTTTCGCAATCTCCCGCTGATAAACAGCAACGGCTTTTTGATATGAAATCCGGCTCTGTCGATATAACGACCCCGGGTCCTGGCTGCCGCAACCGGTACACACCACTCCCAGAAGGATACCCAACACAATCCCGCGTTGTTTCATACATCTCCCTTACTTTTTACTGTTACTGGATGATCCCTGCTCGGCTGTATATGGCAAAATTCTCTTCAATAATTTTGCCAACCTCGCGGGATAATCGCACGCATTCATCCCAGGGCTTTAGCCCTGGGTTTTCTGCGTTAGCGATTTATAAAAGTTTTGATACGGGCAACTGCTTCTTTCAATACCGGCAACGGTTGGGCGTACGAAATCCTGACAAATTCTTCATACGCATCGCCGAAGGCTTCTCCCGGTACGACCGCGACTTTATTCTTCTTTAACAAAGTAGTCGCAAATTCCATCCCGCTCATGCCGGTTTTACGTACCGACGGAAAGCAATAAAACGCGCCTTCCGGCATTGTCGTGTGCAGCACGGTTTCATTCAATGCGCCGACAATATACTCCCGGCGGCGCTTATACTCTTTGCGCATCCTTTCAACTTCGCCTTTCGTGCTGCGCAAAGCTTCGGTCGCGGCAAATTGCGAAAGGATCGGCGCGCACATTATCGTATACTGATGGATCTTCGTCATCGCCGCGATGATCGATTCCGGACCGCAGGCAAAACCGATGCGGAAACCGGTCATGGCATAATTCTTTGAAAATCCTCCGAAAAGGACCGTATGCTTTCGGGCGCCGTTAATAGAAGGAAAACACGTGTGTTCATACTCATACCCTAAACCGTCGTATATCTCATCGCTGATCACAATAAGCCCGTATTTCTTGACGATCCGGTTCAATTCTTTCAATTCGACAGAAGTATAGGAAGCTCCTGTCGGGTTATTCGGATAATTTATCATGATCGCTTTCGGCTTATGCTTGCGCACAAGTTCGTTCAGCCGGGAGAAATTGATCTTAAAACGCTCATCCTGTGTCGTTTCCAGAAAGACCGGGACCCCGCCGGCAAGTTCGATCAACGCGGGATAGGCGACGAAATGCGGAGAGATGACGACCGCTTTATCTCCATCGTCCAACAACGAGCGAAAAACCAAGTCCATTCCCTCGCTGACGCCGACCGTGATCAAAATCTCAGTATCCGGGTCATATTTGACTCCGTAAGAACGCTCTAAGAATAAGCTCAGTGTTCTGCGCAAAACAAGCAATCCTTTATTAGAGGTATACGAAGTATACCCTTCCTCTAAACAGGAAATCGCCTTCTCGCGGACAGACCACGGAGTATCAAAATCAGGCTCTCCGACTCCCAGGGAAATGACGTCTTTCATCCCCAGGACCAAGTCAAAGAAAGCCCGTATACCGGACGGCCGTAATTGTTCTGCTCTTTTGGATATCATTTTTATCACTTTTTATTACACAGATTGGCACTGATTTAGATCCACTGATTAACACGAATGAAATCTGCGATCATCGGTGGCTTTGCATCTGTGATCATCTGCGTAATTTAATACGTGATCGCCAATCTCTTCGGGACCTTCTGTACTTTCAGCTCAACGCCGTCTTCTTTATATTTCTTCAGCATAAAATGCGTCAGGGTCCCCTTGATCGACGGCAGCGGGGCCAATTTCTCCGCGACAAAATCAGAAACCGTATGGATGTCCTTCCCTTCGACCAGCAACAAAAGATCATAGGTCCCTGAAATCAAATAGCATGACTTTACTTCAGGAAACTTATAAATACGCTCGGCGATATAATCAAAACCGACATCCTTCTGCGGCGACATATTGACTTCGATCAACGCCAAAACGCGATTATTTTTCTGGATCAGCTCCTTGTTAATGATCGTTTTGTATTTTACGATCACCTTCTTACGCTCGTATTCTTTTATCGCCTTCTCGACTTCTTTCTTCGGCTTCTTGACCATCTTTGCCAGCTCTTCCACTGAAAGACGCGCGTTGTTCTCAAGCAACTCTAATAATTCTTCCATATATTCCTCCTATAGACTCGGCTCTTTCTGTTACCGGCGCATATCCTTCGGGCATCCTCAGCCGAACAAAGCCGGCCATTTTTATGGCTCTATTATAGCGAGTGCGGATATCAAAAGCAAACGGTGAACAAAAAATTTCCGATGGGGGACCTACTTCGCAGCCGGGGACGACTGCCGTTTTTCGAGTACCCGCATAAAGGACTGCGCCTCTTCATCAAGATGGTCGATAAAAGCGCAATAGCGCAGCTGCCAAAAAGCATCGTCAAAATCATACATCCTGTAATAGATCTTCCCGCGAAGCAAAAAGATCTGGGGGATCGTCGGATAGACCTTGGCCGCCTGTTCTACTTCACGCAAGGCCTGTGAAAAATACCCCAGCTTATACAACACTTCCGCGCGCTTCAGATAATTATACGGGATAACGGTATGTAATTGCGAATAAATCCGGGATGCCGGGGCTGCGGACTTCCACCGCTCAAAATCAACTTTGTACCTCTCGATGGTCGCCTGGTATGCCGGCGCATTCCGTATATAAATGATCCCGTCAAAATCGAAATAAACGCACACCCAATCACCCGCGTGCGCGTGCAAATATTGGATCAGGGGATACGAAACATCGTTCATGTAATCGATCATAAACCCGTCCAGCGCGTACTCGGCAATGATCTCACCCAAAGACCTTTCGTCTCCATCCGTCGCCTGAATATAGGTATTCATGAAATACGAACCGTAGAATTCGGTGCGGCCGTCGATAAAGACCTTTCGTTGCGGATAGAGATTGCCGATAAGATACGACCCTAAATTAAAATCGTTGAACATCCGTTCCGGCAAGGGCACGTTTTTGATAAACTCCAGCATCTTCCACGGATATTTCCGCTGGGCATACCCCCAAAAGATATTCTTGACCTGCGTTTTTTCTTTTTTGTCGAAATACACGTAGGTATGTTCTATTTTTGGCTTTATCTCGCGGTATAAGAACGCGACAAACAAACATACCCCGAAAATCACCGCCAGATTCTTAATGATCAAAGTCGGAGATTGCCGCATCCTCTGGCGCCACGGAGAGACCGACCACCACGAGGCCATATTATCTCCAACGGCGATCGCACCGATGATCCCGAAAAAAGGGATGTTCCGCACAGCTCTGCCGGAAAAGAACATGACGCAAATAACGACCATGCAATAAAAGGTATTGAATCTCTTCCGGTTAAGAAGAAACGACAAGACCGTCGCGTAAAAAAGCCAGCGAAAAGCATCCACGCTTAATCCTTGAGCACTGGTAAAAGGATTCCGCAACTCTTCAATAATCGAAAAAACTCCGGTATCCTTGCCCGCGGCCAGGTCAAAAAAACGCTGCAGGGGGTAAAAAACGCCCTGATAGGTATTCGGATTTAAAAAACTAACCAACACACTGGCAACCAGCACGCTGAGAATGGCCGTCCGATTCCGGCGAATGGCATCCGGTACCCGAAAAAACGTGTGGACCCAATAACAGGACATCATCACGATACCGATAAAAAAGAAGCCGTGGATATTTATCCAAAACAGTTGTAACAACGGCAGCAACCAGAACCACTTTCGTTGATGCGACGCCAAAATTATCAACACGCCGGTAAACAAAAGCAGACTCAATATGTCCGGCCGGGGAATCGACCGCTGGATCGCGCAAAAATACGCGAGCGCAGTCAGCAGGCCGCTCGAAAAAAAATGATACCGCCGTTCAAAAAAAACAAACAACAAAAGATACAGAAGGACAAAAACCGTTATTTTAAAGATGACTAGCCCTTCCACGCCAAAAAAATGATAAAAAGCATATAACACGATCTGAAACAGCCATTCATGATTGATCCACGGCTGGCCGGCGCGCGTAAACGAAAATATATCGTTAAATATAAACGCTTTTTGCTGGACCATGATCTCCCCGCATTTCAGGTGAAACCAAAAATCGAGATCAGCTATTTCAAAAGAAGAAATGGTCACGATGAAAACAAAAAGGGCGCTCAGCATGATTACCCGGCACGCACGTTGGATCATCGGGCGAGTAAACAGATAAAAAGCCGCGTCAAGAATACCTTTTTTTATTTTGAGTGCGATATCCATCCGAATATTCATGTACTTAGTTCTTAGTCCTTGGTACTTAGTCGAAAGATTGAAAAGCTAATAACTAAGGACCAAGAGCTAACTGCTTCTCCCTATTTCTCCACTCCTTACACACCGTACCCAATGCCCCGGCGCGATCTCCGATAAGGCGATACTGCCGGCGCATTGTTCCTGCGCGTACGGACACTGTACGACATACGGGCACTCTGAAATGACCGACCCGAACAAGCTCTCCGCCGATTTTAAGACCGAAGAATCAAACGCTTCATACGATGCCGCCTGAACAAGCGCCTGAGTATACGGATGCGCCGGATGTTCGATCACTATCCGGCTCGGGGCCAATTCGACTAATTGCCCTTTCAGCAGCACCGCGATCCGGTCCGCGCACATACTCAACAACTGAATATTGTGCGTAATAAACAAAACAGTCATCGAATATTGTTTCTGCAAAGCTGAAAGAAGCCGGATGATCTTATACCCCGTCGGATAATCCAAGCTGGAAACGATCTCGTCGCAAATGAGTACGCGCGGTTTCAAAAGCAAACTCCGGGCGATCGCCACCCGCTGCCGTTGCCCGCCGCTGAGCTGGGCCGGGACGCGGTCTACGATGTCTTCCGGTAATTCGACCTGCCGCAGCGTTTCTTCCAACAGCCTCTTTCCCCCGGAAGAAGAACATAACGCATGCACGGCAATAACCTCATTCAGCGTTTCCCCAACGGTCATCAACGGATTCAGCGAAGAATACGGATTTTGAAAGATCATCTGCACTTCTTTTCGGAAATGCCGGACAAAATCATACCGGATGGTACCGGAATCCGCCGGAATCAAACGGACCAAAACTTTAGCCAAAGTCGATTTTCCCGAACCGCTCTCACCGGCAATACCCAGCCATTCACCCTCAACGATATCAAAAGCCACCTCTTTGAGCGCTTCGACCGTATACGATTCGGTCAGCGTTTTTACGGTATAGGTTTTACTGATCCCCCGTAGTTGTATCGCGGTGTTCGGCATATCGTTCATCGTAACTTCTTTCCCTGAAAAGACGGCATACTTTGCAGGACCTCGCGGATATACGGGTCCTGTACTTGCGCGTACACCGAAACATCATCGCCGTTCGTGACCACCCCGCAGATCTTTCCCTGATTGATAAATACCATCCGGTCGGCAATCTTTCGAAGCAGCGGAAGATTGTGCGTAATGAAAAGTAAGGATGCGCCCAAAGACCGTCGGACTTCCTGCAGTAACCGTACCACCCGCGCTTCGGTCGTCACGTCGAGCGACGCCGTCGGTTCATCGGCAATGATCAACGAAGGCTTCAGCACGACAGCGCAAGCAATGATCACACGCTGGCACTCTCCCCCGCTGAGTTGATGCGGGAAACAGTGATAGATCCGGTCGGGGTGCGTAAAGCCCACGTGCCGCAAAGCCTCTAATGTTTGCCGGCGAGCCTGCCCGCCCTCACGAAAGTTCGGGAGCAGGCGGGCCTGCTGGCTGGGAACGTCCGTATGGTATAAAAAAAGTTCTTCGATCTGCCGGCCGACCGGATATACCGGGTTAAGGCTTTTCCGCGGTTCCTGAAAAATATAGGCGACAAAAGCTCCCCGGATCGATCCCAGTTGCGCTTCGGACGCGGACAAGATATCCAGGGTCTTCTCCTGATACGCGATCCGGACACTGCCGCTGACAAGGCGCACGGTATCCGGTAAAAGCCGAAATAAAGACAAAGCCGTCAACGTCTTTCCCGCCGCGGAAAACCCGACCATGCCAAGCGTCTCGTTCCGGCGAACCGAAAATGAGACCCGGTCGACGAGAACGGCATTCGTCTGCGCCGCCGTAACGGTCAATTCGTTAACGTCCAGTAGATTCTGCATGCTCCATGACATCTTTTAATCCATCAGCCATTAAATTAAAACCAAAAACGGTCGTAAAAATAAAAATACCCGGGAAAACGGTGATCCACCAGGCTACGCCCAACGTTGATTTTGCCTCCATAAGGATATTACCCCAGGACGGCGTCGGCGGCTGTACGCCGATGCCCAAGAAACTCAGCGAAGATTCGACAAAAATAGCCGAAGCCACCGATAACGTCGTATGCACTATCACCGGGCCGAGCGCGTTCGGGATCAGATGTCGCATGATGATGCGCAGGTTCGAAAAACCCAGCATGCGCGCGGCCAGAATGAATTCCTGCGTTTTCAACGATAAGACTTGGGCCCGGATAATGCGGGCGATCCCCATCCAGCTGGTCAATCCGATGATCACCATGATATTCAGCAACGACGGTTCCATTAAAGCGACCACGGTCAGGATCAAAAAGAACGTCGGGAAACACAGCATGATATCGACGAACCGCATCAATACTTCATCGACCCAGCTACCGAAAAATCCGGCGAGCGCGCCTAAAAAAATGCCGATCACCGCGGCGATCCCCACGGCGACAAATCCGACCAGCACAGAAACACGCGCGCCGTACAGCACCCGCGAGAACAAATCCCTTCCTAAAGAGTCCGTGCCAAAAAAGTGGTTCCCCGACGGGCCCAACAGCGCTTCGGTGACGCTGATCCGGGACGGATCATGCCGCGATAATACAGGCGCGGCTATGGCGCACACAATGACCAGCACAGCCAAAAACGCACCCGCGCAAAATGTTTTATTACGAAAAAGTCTCTTATTCATGTTTGCCTGCCAACCTGATCCGCGGATCGACCATCAGATACCCCACATCCGCCAAAACATTGCTCAATAACGTCAGCAACGCGCTGATAGAAAGCAATCCCATGATCAACGGATAATCCCGCGACATGACCGCCTCAAAGAAAAGCCGGCCGATACCCGGGATCGAAAAAATACTCTCGAAAATAACGCTGCCGCCCAATAACGAGGGCAGAGACAGCCCCAGCAACGTTACGACCGGCAAGAGCGCGTTCTTCAAAGCATGTTCATAGATGACCGTACGCGAAGGCAATCCTTTCGCTTTCGCAAAGGTAACATATTCCTCCCGCAGGACCGAAAGCATCCGCTCACGGACATACCGGGATATCCCGGCGAGCGCGCCGATCACGCTGACCGCGACCGGCAACGTTATATGCCATAAGAAATCCACGGCTTTCTTGCCGAAAGAAAAATACTCAAAATCCAGCGATTTAATACCGGATACCGGGAACCAGCCCAGGTGCACGGAAAAGAATTGTATCGCCAAAAGAGAAACCCAGAATGTCGGCAATGAAAAAAACAAAAACATGCCGAATGTCGCGCAGCGGTCGTACCATGAACCTTTTCGCACCGCGCCGGATACGCCCAGAAGAATACCCAAGAAAAAGATCAATACGAGCGTTATGCCGTTGATCGCCAAAGTGACCGGGATCCGCTGGAGGATCTTGTCTTTTACCGCGACGCCATCAGAAATCGAATAGCCGAAATCAAACCGGCTGAAACGATGTATCCATTCCTTATACTGCACCCATACCGGCCGGTTAAGCCCGTAGATCTGCTCGATCTTCTTCTTCGCCGCGGAGTCCATCTTCGGATTAAACTCCATCGTCAAGAAAGGCTTTCCCGGAGCGACATGTATGACGATAAACGACAACAGCGTTATTCCAAAGAAAAGAACAACGACGTTCGCTAACCGCTTTACAATAAAATTAAGCATGCCTTTATCTATTGGGTTAACACCGTTCGCCGGTATTTCTGCTTTTCCTTCGGGACCCACCAATCGATAAAATTATACCAGTACCCGCGTTTCGCGGGAACAACTCCCTGAAACCGCGTGTGTAACGCGGTCAGGCTGTCCGGGACACAGATAAAAAAATACGGCTGGTCCTGGTAAATAAGCTGATGGACTTGATGATACAGTGCCTTCCTTTTTTCCTGGTCAAAAACCCGGCGGCCTTCTTCAAGCAGCCGGTCGACCTCTTTATTCTGGTATCCGATAAAATTAAATTCGCCTTCTTTCGTTTTCGACGAATGCCAGATATCAAACAGATCCGGGTCATAGCTCAAACTCCAGCCTAACAGGACCGCGTCGAATTTCTTTTTATTGATCACCTCTTCCACAAAGACCGACCACTCGACGACCTTGATCTTGACGCGGATACCGACTTCTTTTAACCTCTGCTGAATGATCTCGGCGACATTCTGCCGCTGGGTATTCCCCTGGTTCGTAATAAGCGTAAATTCGAATTTCTCTTTTCCCTTTTCCAGATAGCCGTCCTTATCCGTATCTTCCCACCCGGCGTCTTTCAATAACGTTCTGGCTTGCGCGACATCATACGGCAAGGGTTTTACCTGTTCATTAAAACCCCAGCTTAACGGCGTATACGGCCCGGTACACGCTTGAGCTTCCGATAAAAAAACAATATCGATGAGCTCTCCGACATTGACCGCGTGCGCGACTGCCGTTCGCACACGGATATCATTAAAAAGCGGATTCGACAGATTATAGGCCATGTAAATATAGCTGTTGCTGGGATACTTGAACTTCCTAAAGCTTTTTTGAAACCGCTGGGTCGACGTCTGGCGCTGATACTGCAGAGGAGTCAGGGAAATCGTGTCTACACCTTCAGTCAAAAGTTCCAGATACAACGTCGCATCGTCCGGAATGATCCTGAATACTATCCGGTCGATAAAAGGCCGGTGCTCAAAATACTGCTGGTACGCGGATAGCTGTACTTTTTCATAGGGGATCCATTTCTCAAAACGGTATGGACCGGTTCCGACCGGTTTGCGGGCAAATTCGGTCCTGACCAGATCTTCTTTTTCCAAGAGATGTCTGGGAACAATAGCCATGCTCCAGCTGACCAATCCCGGAGAGAATGGTTCCTGATATGTCACTTTGACCGTATATTTATTGATCACTTTCAGCTGGGCGACCTTCTTAAAATCGCCGCTGTACGGCGTGGGGACATTCGGATCGATGAGTTTTTCATAGGTAAAAAGCACGTCGTCGGCGGTAAATTCTTTGCCGTCGTGCCAAAAAACCCCTTTGCGTAAAAAGAACGTGATCTCTTTACCATCGGAAGAGACCTCCCACTTTTCGGCGAGATCGCCGACAATATTGAGGTCTTTGTCGTATTTGATAAGGCCGTTAAAGATAAAATCCGCGACTGAGGCTGAAGCGCTGTCGCTTGCCAAGAAAGGGATCAGCGTCCTCGGCTGGGCGATAGTCCCGGATACTATCGCGTCCCCGCCGAGGTCTTTAGCTGAGACCCCGTTAAGACTGGTTATGTACGTACCGAGAACCGACAAAAATAAAAGGAAACAGACCTTCGGATATCCGATACGTTCCATCTATGCTTATTTTGCAGATGGTTGTGTAGCCGCAGGCACTCCTTTGGGCTGTTCTGTGGTCACTGGCGCCGATACCGGCGCGGCTGTCGATTTTACCGGCGTAGCCGTATCCACTTTCACTGGCGCAGCAGCAGCAGCAGGTAACGCCGCACCCGATTGCCCGGCAGGCTTATACGGCTCAAGCGGCGGATTTACGCTTTTCTTTTCCGGTTCTTCCAAAAGTTTCTTATATTTCTCGGTCAAAGAACCGCTTCTTTTTTTCGAGAGCGACGTTAAGCTTAACGACGTCAACAAAAACGTTCCCGCCAACACCGCGGTCAATCTTACCAAAAAAGAACTCGTTTTCGTCCCGAACAGGGATTCCGCCGAAGAAAAAGCTTCGACCAAACCTGCGCCTCTGCCCCGCTGGATAAGGATCACGACGATCAACAGGACAACCACAATGACATGGACAACCAAAACAAATGTATACATATTACTTTAACCCCTTCTGAATGATCTCTACAAACGAATCCGCTTTTAACGAAGCCCCTCCGACCAAAGCGCCGTCGATATCCTTTTGTCCCATCAATGACTCGATCGTGCCGGCATTGACACTACCGCCATATTGAATGGTCGTCGCTTCAGCGACCTTTGGTGAAAAAAGCTTCCCTAACTGCGAACGAATATAGGCATGTACTTCCTGCGCCTGAGCGGGCGTAGCCGTAAGCCCCGTGCCGATAGCCCAGACCGGCTCATACGCGATGACGATCGATGACATCTGGGATTCCGAGATTCCCTGCAAGCCATCCTTTACTTGCCGTTCGATGACGGAAAAAGTAATATTCTCTTCCCGTTCTTTTCTTGTCTCGCCGATACAAAAAATCACTTTCAGCCCTTCACCCAATGCGGCTTTGATCTTTTTATTCAACACCTCATCCGTCTCTTTAAAATAGGTCCGGCGCTCGGAATGGCCGATAATGACGTACGTACATCCCGCGCTCTTGATCATCGCTGCCGAGACTTCACCGGTAAAAGCGCCTTCTTTCTCAAAATAAAGGTTCTGCGCGGACAATCCGATTTTTGATCCTTTGATCTGCCCGGCAACCGGGACCAAAGCGATAAAATGGGGCGCGACAACGACTTCATGATGCGCGGCAAGAACGATTTTTTTATTTTGTAATTCATTCTTTATCCCGTTCGCCAAAGCTTCGGCTTCCGGGACCGTTTTAAACATCTTCCAATTACCCGCTATTATTTTTTTCCTCATTTTTATATTCCTTCTTGTCCCGTATTGCGTCGTGCGTCGGTCGTATTGCGCAAAATATTCTTACGCAATGCGCAACCCGCAATACGCATAACGAAATTTTACTTGTCCGCAAGGACATCAACGCCCGGCAAACCTTTGCCTTCCATAAATTCCAGAGAAGCGCCGCCACCGGTCGAGACATGCGACAATTTATCGCTCACTTTAAATTTATTCGCAGCTGACGCGGTATCGCCGCCGCCGACGACCACAACCGCTTTGATCGTAGTCAAAAACTCAGCGACCGCTTTAGTCCCTTGCGCATAATCATCTTTTTCAAAGATACCCAGCGGCCCATTCCACAAAACCGTCTTGGCCGTCTTTAATTCTTCTATAAAAAGTTTTACGGTCTGGGGCCCGACATCGACGCCCATAAAACCATCCGGGATCTTCGAGACGACCTTCTTTGAACCCGGGTCTTCAATACCTTTTACCACGACATGATCGCAGGGCAAGATGATCTTAACGTTCTTCTTTGTCGCCTTCGCAAGAATGTCCTGCGCGACCGACAGCTTATCAGCTTCGACACGGGACGCGCCGACAGCTTCACCCTTCGCCTTTAAAAAAGTATAGGCCATCGCCCCGCCGATGATGATCTTGTCGCATTTCTCCAGCAGATTCTCCACGACACCGATCTTATCGGAGACTTTCGCTCCGCCTAAAATCGCGACAAACGGTTTTTGCGGATTATACGTCACCTTGCCTAAGAAATCGATCTCTTTTTCCATAAGAAACCCGCTGACGGCCTTTAAGCATTTCGCCGCGCCGTAGACCGAGGCATGCGGACGATGCGCCGTCCCAAAAGCGTCATCAACATAGATGTCTGCCAGAGAAGCCAGTTGTTTGGCGAATGCCTCGTCGCCTTTCTCTTCTTCCGGATGAAAACGCAGGTTCTCCAATAAAAAAACTTGTTCTTTCGACGCGGCAATTTCTTTTTTCACGGCTTCGCCGACGCAATCATCGAGCTTAACGACCTTTTTATTTAAAAGTTTGGAAAGTACCGCCGCGACCGGGTCCATCTTCAATTTGGGATCAACACCCTTTGGCCGGCCCAAATGGCTCGCCAAGATTATTTTTTGCGCGCCTTTGTCGAGAACATATTTTATAGTCGGTAACGCGCTTTTAATACGCGTATCGTCCGTAACCGCGCCCGCTGCATCCTGCGGCACGTTAAAATCAACCCGGATAAAAACTTTTTTACCTTTAAAATCCACGTCCTTTACCGTCAGCTTGTTCATATATGTCTCCTTTGTTTCGTAGTGCGTTATGCGTCGTGCGTACTGCGCAAAATGTTTTTACGCAATACGCTGACCGCAATACGCACGACGAGATAAAGTTTTAAATTATAGTCCTTTTTTCGCAATAAACTCTACTAAATCAACGACGCGTACCGAATATGCCCATTCGTTGTCGTACCAACCTAAGACCTTGACGAGATTGCCGCCGACCACTTTAGTAAGCTCCGCGTCAAAGATACAGGAATGGATATTGCCGACGAAATCTTTAGAGACCAGCGGATCCGTAGAATATTGCAGGATCCCCTTCAAAAAGGTCCCGGCCGCTTCCTTCATCAAAGCGTTCACTTCTTCCGCGCTCGTCGGCTTCTTCATCATACAGGTTAAATCAGTAACGGAAACCGTCGGAGTCGGCACTCGAATTGCGAATCCATCCAGCTTGCCTTTCAAATCGGGGATAACCGACCCTATGGCTTTTGCCGCGCCCGTGCTCGTCGGGATCATCGATAAAGCCGCCGCACGCGCTCTGCGTAAATCTTTGTGCGGTAAATCCAATATTTTCTGGTCATTGGTATATGAATGTATTGTTGTCATTACCCCCTTTTCGATACCGATCTTATCATTTAAGACTTTTGCCATCGGCGCAAGGCAGTTCGTGGTGCACGAAGCGTTTGAGATCAAAAAGTGTTTTTTGGGATCATAGATGTCCTGGTTGACGCCGAGGACGATCGTCGCGTCTTCGCCTTTGGCCGGCGCGCTGATGATGACTTTCTTCGCTTTCCCGGAATCGATGTGCACGATCGCTTTTTCCCTGTCCGTAAAAGCCCCTGTCGATTCGATGACAATATCAACGCCGAGGTCTTTCCAGGGGATCTCCGCCGGCGACTTATACGCCAAGATCTTTAGTTCTTTTCCGTTAATAGACAACGCATTGCTTTTCGGCTCGACCTGCGCGTCTAAAATCCCGTAGTTCGAATCGTATTTCAACAAATGTGCCAACACTTTCGTATCCGTCGGCAGGTCATTGACCGCCACGAATTCGACATCTTTTCTTTTTAATCCCGCACGTAACACCAATCTCCCGATCCTTCCAAACCCATTGATACCCACTTTTACTGCCATTGTAGCTCCTCCTCTGTTATTAGTACCGCGTCAACTGAATGTTTATTCGTGGAACTCGGTACAAATGCCCGTATAAATTATTTTTTCTCAAGCGACACCGGTAAAAAATAATTTAACAGCGCATTGGTTGTTTATATTTTTACTTCTCTGAGATAGCGGGCTGCCATTTCTGGCGGTGTCGGAACCAGATAAAAGCCGCTGCCCCACTCAAATCCTGCCACGCGCGTCAACTTCGGCATGATCTCAATATGCCAATGGTACTCTTCAAACGATTCGGTATTTACCGGCGCGGTATGAATAATATAATTGTATGCCGGGACTTTGAATATCTTATTCAACCGCTGAACGATCTCTTTTATGCTTGAAGACAGAGTCCCGATCTCCTCATCGCTGATCAGGCCGAAATCATGGTTATGCGTTTTCGGTAAGATCCATACCTCAAACGGGAACCGGCTGGTCAACGGGCAAATGGTCAAAAAGTCCTTGTTCTCGAACACGATCCGGCTTTCCTCTTCACTGTCTTTTTCCTGAGAAATAATATCGCAAAAAATACACCGTTCATGATACGCGTGATATTTCCGCGTACCCATAAGTTCTTCATGCACGTTTTTCGGGACCATCGGCAACGCGATAAGCTGGGAATGCCCGTGCTCCAGGGACGCTCCGGCCGGCGATCCGACATTCTTAAAGATCAAAACGTATTTAAAGCGCCGGTCTCTGCGCAGATCCAGGCTGCGCGACCGGTAGGCCCGGACAATCATCCGGATCTCATCAACAGACAGGTCCGCCATTCCTTTAAAATGATGCGGGCTGTCGATCACGACCTCGTGCGCGCCGATCCCATTCAGGCGGTCAAAAACACCGTCGCCTCTTTTGTCCAAATCACCTTCTATGCGCAACGCCGGAAATTTATTGGGAATGGTCCGGACTTTCCACCCCGGTGTATTCGGCGCGGCGGGAAAATCCCGGATCGCTTCTATTTCCGCAGGGGTCTGATTCTCGTGCCCGCTGCAAAAAGGGCAATTTTCTTCACCTTTCCAGGCATGTTCTTCCACGTGATAATCCGACGGCGTATACGGGCTTTCCGTATTGACGATAACCCACCGGGACACGATCGGATCTTTTCGTAATTCAGGCATTAAGCACCCGCCTCGACTTCTTTCAGGAATTTAGCCGCGTTTTCCGGCGCGGTCGTACAAATATAAAAACCGGTCCCCCATTCAAATCCCGCGACTTTCGTCAACCGCGGCGTTATCTCCAGATGCCAATGATAATCATCTTCAATAGTCGTCCAATACTTCTTATGGGTATTTCTCCGGAACGGCGCAGTATGGATGACGTAATTATACGGCGGGTCGTTCAACAGCACTTTCAACCGGCCCAAAACGTCTTTTAAAATGCCGGCCAAGCTTCGCCGTTCATCGTCGTCGACCATATAGAAATCACAACTATGCCGCTTGGGAAAGATCCAGACTTCATACGGGAACCGTGAGGCGAACGGGCAGATCGCGATCATGTCCTTATTTTCACTGACGACCCGCTCATTCAGTTCGCGCTCCTGACGGATAACGTCACAAAAAAGACAGCGGTCATGATAATCAAAATAGCGCTTGGCGTTTTCCAGCTCTTCCTTGACCCGCTTCATATTGACCGGGGTGCCGATGACCTGGGAACGGGTATGCAAGACCCTGCCGCCGCCGGCTTCCCAGCCGGAATTCTTAAAAATCATCATGTATTTCAAATGCTTATCTTCTTTATACTGTTTTATTCTTTGGACGTAGGTATAAATGACCCGTTCGATCTGGTCTCTGTCGAGATCCGCCATCGACCCGATATGTTCGGGTGTCTCCACAACGATCTCATGCGCGCCGACCGCGTTGATCAAATCATATAATCCCTTGCCCTTGCGCCAGAGTTCTCCGGAGGGAGCTAAAAAAGGCGTCTTATTCCGGACAACTTTCACTCGCCAGTTCGAAGGATTTCCGTCATCACGCAAGGCATACAATTCTTCATAGGTATGCTCTTCCTTTCCCCGGCAAAAGGGGCACTCTCCGACCTTCTGTTCCGCGGGAGCAGGATGCTTAAAATCCTTCGGCCGGGCAGCCCGCTCAGTGGCTACAATCACCCAACGGCCAACGACTGGATCTTTCCTTAGTTCCGGCATAGTCTCATTATTATATCAACGAAAAAGTAAGTTGCAAGTACTGGAGCCCTGAGGGAAGACATCCCTTTAGATAACGGATCCAGCGATGACTCTGACGACCAAAAGCCCTCTTTATTATGTACCGCTCGAAAACCCCGGATCTCTTGCTGCCGGCCTTAATGCACAACCGGCAGCCGGCAAGAACAGAGTAAAAGAATATACCTTTTTTTCTCTTTCCGCAAGACAAAAATAGCCACCCCCACAGAAATAAAGTTACTTCTTGTAGGGCCCGGGACCGTATCTCGTCCGGCACGACCGGACCGGCACGATAGCCTCTTTCTTGCGAGACATCCGACTATAGTATATACTCAAAGAGGCGTGTTTGGTCGTGCAATTTGAAAACATACGCAAAAAAACGAAAACATTGTCCTCCAATATTAAATCCTCACCCCAAGCACTTGCACCTCTCGTACATTCCACCGTCTTAGGTTGTATCGTGGTCCTTTTCCTCCTCTTTTGCGGGAAATTCTTTTCTTCGGAAAGCGTTTGGCCGGACGAAGCGCTCTATCTCTGGTGCGGCAAACTGATCGCCGCAGGTCCTTCACAGATCTTTTCAAAAGAAGTGTTGGATTTTCACCTTCCGCTCTTTCCGCTCTGCCTTGCGCCCTTCGCGCATTCGGGATTCTTCCTGATCGCCGCGAAAGCGATCCCCAGCATTTTCGGCGTGGCCGGGCTGCTTTTGCTTTTTTATCTCGGTAAATCCATCGCCAGTGCCGTTGCCGGACTCTGCGCGGCAATCGCGCTGGCATTCAACTATTTATTTTTCTCTTATAGCACGCGCGCGCTTACCGACGTTCCGGTAACGACCCTTTTCATTTTCTCGGCGGTATGCGTATATCATGCGTTTAAAGAATCTCCTTCTCAAAAGCGGCTCTGGAAGATAGGGCTTGTTCTGAGTGTCCTGTCCGCGATCGCGTTTAAATGGTCTGCGGCAGTATATCTGATCGTTCTGTTATGTTATTTCGGAGGCAGAAAATATATCGAGAAGGACCGCTCCCTGCAAAAAAATCCGTTTTTTAAAATATTCCTTGCGCTGGTGGGCACCGTGATCCTTCTTCTGGCTATCAACATCCGTGTCCTCGGAACGGCCTTTCCCAGACTCACCGCGTGGGAGGGAGAAATCTTTATCAAACCTTGGTGGTATTATCTTGTCTATATCCCGGCAACTCTCGGATGGCCGGCCCTGATTCTTCTCATCTGCGGGATATGGGGTATCGTTCGATGCAACGCACATATCCGCTGGATCATTTTTAGTTGGATCCTGGCACCCCTGATAGTGCTCTCTTTAGCCCATGAAAAAAACTTGCGCTATGCCCTGCCGCTGCTGCCCGCGGTTTTTCTTCTCTGCGGGATCGGAGCACAGAGGCTCTTAGAATCCCTTCCGAAAAAGATGCGCCGTGGTCGCGAAGGAACCGGGATCGCGCTCTTAGTTATATTCTTTCTCTGCACATTCCGGCAATTCGCCGATGACCGGAAGATCATCGAAACGGAAATACACCGGTACATCCAATATCCGGAAGCCGGGAAATGGGTGAGCGAAAAAGCCGACGACAATACTCTTATATTTGCAAGCTCTCCACGCGCGCTCCGTTTGTACACCGGTATAAACTTGTATGAATATGGCGGCAGGATCCACTCCCTTCCCGGGACAAAAGAGCGGTTTGAGGAAGCGATCCGGAACGGGTCCTCGATCATTCTCGAACTGGACCGCTGGGCGTTCCGCAATCCATCATGGATATATCCCCTCAATGATGCGGGCATCTCCTATCTTTCCGGCCTGGGGAAAATATCCGCCCATCTCATCCGTACTCCCTACACTACTGCTTCCGAGAAAAAAGGCCAGCCGGTCATATTCCTGATCCGGGTCCAGAAACAATCAGGCACATAACTGCTGTACGAAACCGCCCGGCGGGCTATAATAGATTGAACACTACCTACTCGACCATGCATACGATTCATCCATGTTTCTCGAAAAAGTCTTTTGCGATCATCGGTATCTTCGCCCTCGGGATCTTGCCTGCGCCCTATACTTTTAGCAACACAGAAGAACATTCCGTCTCCGTGCAGTACATAGACACGCACAACCATTTTTTTAAACACCGGGACATCATTGATTTCGACGGCGCTGCGGACCGGGCCATAGAAGCGATGGACAAGTTCGGGATACAGAAAATGTTTATCTCTCCTCCTCCCTACGACCATACGCAACGCGGGGCATATGATTACCCGGATTTTATGGCAAGCATACAAAAGTATCCCCAAAGATTCGTTTTTTTAGGCGGGGGCGGGACATTAAACGTCATGCTTCACGCAGCGGCACGGAACAAATCAATCCCCTCAGACGACCTCAAAAGAAAATTCGAAAAAGAAGCATTGAAAATCCTGGCGGCCGGCGCGGCCGGATTCGGAGAAATGTCTGCCGAACATTTTTCGTTTGAAGCCGCTCACCCCTATCAATCCGTGGCTGCTGACCATCCGCTCTTGTTACTCCTGGCCGATATTGCCGCTGAACAACAGGTCCCCATAGATATCCACATGGAAGCGCTCACTGAAGATATGCCGATGCCGAAAAATGACCGGCTGGCTGCAGGGAATAACCCGGCGCGGCTTTCTGCCAACATTCCGGCCTTTGAACGCCTGCTCGCCCATAATCCGCAAGCCAAGGTCATTTGGGCCCATGCCGGCTGGGATAATACCGGCAAGCGCACCGTTCAACTCTGCGATCGATTGTTAGAAAAACATCCGAATCTCTACATGAGTATTAAGCTGGGTAAAGGGGCTGTTGAAGAAAACAATCCCTGGTCTGAATCCGGAGAGATCAAAAAAGAATGGTTAGCGCTTTTAAAAAAATATTCCGACCGCTTTGTCATCGGCACGGACCAATTTTATGTTTCCGCGCGCATGCCGGTAAAAAAAGAAAGGCGCGTGGATACTATGCGCCGCTTTATCGATGCCCTACCGCCGGATCTCGCAAAAAAAGTCGCAATCGATAACCCCAAGGCTCTTTTTAAAATACAATAATCGTCACACGATTCAAAAAAACGGTCGCCGTAGATTCATTTGACAGAGAACCCGGGAAAAACTACAATAGAAAACATCGCACGTCATGAAGTATAAAACATCCCAATTGATCATGATCTGGTTTCTTCCGTTGATCGTTATCGGCGGCTTGTTCTATCCGCTTCTGGGATACATCATGGTCGGATTCATGGCCTTCTTTCTGGTGTTCGCTTATTTTAATAAACGGTATTGGTGCTGGTATCTCTGCCCGCGAGGCGCCTTTTTAGATATCGTATTGAACAAAATAAGCTTGCGTAAACCCGTGCCCAAGTTCTTCACTCAACCGTGGTTTCGCTGGTCGATCTTTTGGCTATTTATGACAATCCTGGTTTTGCGGCTGATCCATTCCGGCGGGGATCTTCTGATAATCGGCGGGATATTTGTTTCGATCTGCATCATAACCACTATTCTTTCCATTATATTGGGCATACCCCTAAAATCCCGGGCTTGGTGCACTTTCTGCCCCATGGGAACGCTTCAAGACAAAGTCAGCTCACTCAAAAAGAAAGCTCATTAGTTATTAGCTCTTAGTAGTTAGGCAGAATATAGCGGATTTTCATCCTCACCATATTCCCAACGCCTGTTTACTCATGGCCAGTACCTTCCAGCTTATATTAGGAAACAAACTCCCCAGCTATCTCAAAGTCCCAAAAATAATATAATTTTATTGAATCGGATGTGTATTTAAAAGCAGGTTATCACTATGCTGCTCGTTTTTTATTTCTTAAAAATCAAATTTCTAAGTACTACGAGCTAAGTACTCAAATCTTTTTTGCGTCAGCAAAAAAATAAAAGCCTGGCAGCGACCTACTCTCCCACCCCGTTGCCAGGATAGTACCATCGGCCCTGGAGGGCTTAACGGCCGTATTCGGAATGGAAACGGGTGTTTCCCCTCCGGTAAGACCACCAGGCATTTTATTTTTTATAAAGACGTTTTTTGCATCTTCAAAAAAATAATTAAGTTGGATATCAAGCCGATTGGCAATTAGGAATGCTCGGCTAAAATCATTACTGACCTTACACCTGCATCCTATTAATCTAGTAGTCTACTAGAAGCCTACATCCCGATTACTCGGGAAGGGATTCCTCATCTTGGGGTGAGTTTCGCGCTTAGATGCCTTCAGCGCTTATCTCGTAGGAACACAGCTACCCTGCATATACTGTTGGCACAATAACAGGTACACTGGAGGTCCCTCTGTCCCGGTCCTCTCGTACTAAGGACAGCTCCCCTTCAAGAATCCTTGCGCCCACAGTGGATAGAGACCGAACTGTCTCACGACGTTCTGAACCCAGCTCGCGTACCCTTTTAACCGGCGAACAGCCGGACCCTTGGGACCTTCTCCAGCCCCAGGATAGGATGAGCCGACATCGAGGTGCCAAACCGGGCTGT
>Ga0172370_10000525_pt1:5000-59729 | contig 59729 bp, 40 predicted proteins | sample LakKiv5m_FD_114538 | JGI IMG/M metagenome (GOLD analysis project Ga0172370, IMG submission 114538) | Freshwater microbial communities from Kabuno Bay, South-Kivu, Congo - kab_022012_11.5m | ecosystem: Environmental > Aquatic > Freshwater > Lake | place: Democratic Republic of the... | reverse complement strand
TGGCGAACTTGGCACGACCGCTGCCGTACCAGTCTGCGCCGCCCACCGCATAGCCCACGTCCTGCGTGGGGAATTGGATGCTGCGCCAGTAGGCGCCCGGATTGCTGTACACTTTCGTCCACGTAGTCACGGCCGGCGCCGCAGGAACCGCCTGCGGCGCCGTCGCGCCGGCGTTGACCGTGGCTGTATTCCATGTCACCACGCCGGCCACGATCAGGGCGACGATCAAGATGCAGACTCCCAGCCACCTGAACGGGTGCCCGGAAAGAGTGCGTCTGTGTTGCATGTGAATGTTCCTCCTGCAAAATGCTAGCGCCGGAAAGCTGTTCCGGCGTCGAGTGGTACACACGGCCGTTGTTGGGTGGTGAGGCCGCGGAGATGAGGTCGCGCGAGTATACGTGCTTACGCCTCGGGTGGCAAATCACAACTCGACAGAAGTGATGGATCACTGGCGATAGCCCATGATCCGCGCCGGCACGCCGGCAACGATCGCCTCCGGCGGCACATCGCGGGTGACAACGGCGCCCGCGCCGACCACCGCGCCCGCGCCGACAGTGACATCCTCCAGGATGATGACACCGTAGCCCAGCCACGCGCCATCTCCGATCACGATGTCGCCGCGGCTGCGCAACGGCTGCCCGGTGATGGGGTGTCCGGCGGCGATGCCGTGCTCGTAGGGGTAAAACGCGCAAGCCGGCGCGATCTGCACCCCGGCGCCGATCCGGATGCTGCCGGCAAAGGCCGTGAACTGGCAATTGGGCTGGATGTGGCTGCCTGCACCGATCTCCACGGAACCACTTTGCCCCAGCTCGATGATACAACCCCGATAAAGGTGCGCGGCGTCCCCCAGCGCCACATGGCCGCCGTCGCCGCGGTCGAAGATGACGACTTCGTCATCAATGTAGCAGTGGCGCCCGAGGCGCAGGTCGGCACAAGCGATCTGCGCGCGCGGTGAGATATAGCCGGCCGCGCTCAACTGCGCCAACGGGCGCTTGCCTTTGTAGACCGGCGCTGCCCAGGTTGCCAGCCGCGTCGCCAGCCGGCCGCGGCGGCTCAATCCGGCCTGGCCCATCCAGAAGGCGATCCAGCGATCGCGTAACGAGGGCATGGCTTTACTGCGCTCCTCGATTCTCGTACAACCACACCGCCGCCCCCAGAAACTGCCGATAGTCCACCAGCGTCATGTGGCTATCGAGATAAGCCAGGAGTTCAGGGGCAGGGACCAGATGAGCAGACACGAGCCATACGTAATGTGGCTGCCGCGCGTTCATCCTGGCGACCAGCAGGGGGAGATCCTCTGTGTTGCCGGCCACCAGATCCGTCCGCCGGGCCGAACCCAGTTGCTCGAAATAATAGTTCAGATAGTCCGCATGCCATACGCTGCCGACGATCAACGCGCCCGGATACGCGGCATCGTGTCTTACTACGTACGCCACGACCCCCCGGAACTGCTCCTTGCTGGGCCGGCTGTAGTAGTGAATCGGCCCCACCAGCACGAGCAGGAAGCAGGCGATAAGTCCAACGGCCAACGCCCGCCGTCCCCATCCTCGCAACGGCAGCACAACCACCGCACGCGCCAGCAAGAGATACGCGGGCGGCAGACAGATCAACAGATAGCGCAGTTGGATGATGGGCAGCAGCAGCCACGATTCGAGAAACGCCACGATCATCGGCGCCGCCAGCCAGGCCACCAGCAGCAGGCTGGACCACGAGACCCCCGTCGGCTCGTGCAACGGACCACGGCCGCTGATCTTCCGATAGACGATCACGCCGAGCGCCAATCCATAGAGTGCGAGCACCAGCAGCACCAGGTAAACAGGGCCATAAAAGATATGTCGGAAAAACTCGACGAAAATGCCGAGAGAAGGCCGCGGCAACGGCGCCGCGAACTGGGTGCCGAGTTGGATGCCGACGAACGTCAGCCACGGTGAATAACCGATGAGCACCAGGGCGTAGCTCACCAGCACCCGCACGATTCCTCGCCGCGCGCGAAGAGCGAAAAATAGCGCCGTGGCCCCTTGCAGCGTCACCAGCAGGAGACCGAAATAGTGCATGTACGCGGCAGCCAACGCTGCCAGCACGTAGCCGGCCGTTGACCATAACGATGGACGATGGACGATGGACGATGGCACGAACGGCAGCCAGAGATAGGTGGTCAGCAGCGAGAGCAGGATCACGAACGCGTAGGGGCGCGCCTCCTGGCTGTAATAAACGGGCGCCCACAAGACGGCCATCAAGCCCGCCGCAATCACCCCCTCACGCCATGAGTACAGCCGCCGACCGAGCAGGTAAATCAGCCAGATCGAGATAATACCGGCGATCGCCGACGGCAGCCGCAACGCGATCTCGGAGTGCCCGAACAGCTTTTGAACACCAAACAAGAGCAGGAGATAACCCGGCGGATGACCGTCGTAGCGCGCGCCGTCGTCGATCACCGGCCATGCTCGATCGAAATGGCTGCGGACGTAACTCGACAGCTCATCGTTCCACAGCGATTGGGCCGTCAACCCATACAGACGCAAAAACGCGCCCAGCGCGATGATCAAGACGACCAGGGCGATGACCCGACGGTTGGCGGCCTGGCGCGGTGTGGGTGACACGATATGATTTCCTTTGTATCGGATCAAGCAGCCGAAACGAAGCCACCGATTGAAATCGGTGTATTCAAAGTTAGTTATGGAAGCATCCTGAGCGGAGCGCGGCGCACGAGATCCACAGCGTTCCGTGACCCACAGCCTGCGCCGTGCGTAGTCGAAGGGTGCGATTCTGGCTGATAGACCGCTCCGCACCGTTCGACGGCTCGACCGAGCTCGCCGAGGTCTGAGCTCACGACGAAGTCCTTCGACGGCTCGACGGCTCGACGGCTCGACCGAGCTCGCCGAGGTCTGAGCTCGCCGAAGTCTACGGGCTGCGGCCCTCCGCTCACGCGAAGCGTGCTCCGCTCGGCTGGCTAACTGATTTTGAATGCTGACCTGTGCGGGCAACCTGCTTGGAGCAGGTTTACCGTGATGTCAGCCTGGCGGTTTCAACCCCAGGCGTCGCGGCGACGAGACGATCGGGATGATGAACACGCCGCCAAAGCCTGCTTCAGCCCCGCGCCGCCTCGCCGTGGCTGCGATACCACGCCACCGCGTCCCGGAAAGCCGCGGCCAAATTGGACTGCGGCATCCCCAGCTCGCGGATGGCGCGTGCCGGGTTGGCGGTCAGGGCCTCGGGGAGTTGACTTGGTGCTGCCTTGAAAATCGCACCTAACCCCCCAACCCCCTTCCCTGCGAGGGAAGGGGGCGCCAAACTCCCCCCTCGTCGGGCAGAGCCTGCCCTGAGCCTGTCGAAGGGAGAGGGGGGCAGGGGGGAGAGGTTGTCCCCTGCCGCGGCTACCAGCCGCAGAAAAGCCGCGTGATCCAGGTTGCCCCCGGCGTGCCCCAGGATGTACGTCTCGCCAGCCTTCCCGGCCGCGGCGGCCAGGAGGTGGCCGGCCGCGACATCCTGCACCGGCACGTGATTGATGCCGCCCGGCGGATAGGGCGTGACTTCGCCGCGCAAAGCCGCCAGGATGCGCCGGCCGGTAGCACTGGGCCGGCCATCCCCTGCGCCGACGGGCGCAGTCGGCTTGACCACCACCACCTCCAGCCCGGCGCCGTCCCAGGAACGCGCGATCAGCTCGCCCAGGTATTTCGACCGGACGTAGTGGCTGGCCTGATCCCACAGGTTGAACGGCACGGTCTCGTCCAGCAGCGCGGCGCCCGGCAGCCGTCCCACGGTACCGATGGTGCCGGTGTAGATCACCCGCCGGACGCCTGCCGACGCGCACGCGGCCATCAGCGCGGCCGTCGCCCCGGCGTTGACGGCGTACATCTGCCCGGCTTCGGCCGCGGGGCCGTAGAACGCGGCGACGTGGAAGCACAGCTCGCATCCCCGCAAGCGCTCCAGCCACGCGGACGGCTGTGTCAGGTCGCCGCGCGCGATCTCGACCGGCAGCTCAGCCAGCGCGCCGAGATCGCTGCCCGGCCGCACCAGCGCCACCACCTGCGCTCCTGCCCCCACCAGCGCCCGCGCCACGTATCCGCCCAGGAAGCCATTACCGCCCGTGAGGAAAACGCGCCGCCCCGACAGATTCCCGGCGGCGTCTGGGGGCGGAGGGGCGGAGGGGCAGAGGGGCAGAGGTGCGGAGGGGCGGAGGGGCAGAGGTGCACCGTTCCTCCCTCGCTCCTCCGCTCCCTTGCTCCCCTGCTCCCCTGCTCCCCTGCTCCCGCGCTCCCCCGCTCCCCCACCGCCCGCGCGCAAACGCCGCAGCGCGCGCCGCCACAACGGAGCGCCGGGACGGTTCGCGACCTTGAGCTGCTCCAGCACGTCCGGGCTGACCGACGCCGACGGGCCGGGCAGCGCGGTGCCGGGATGGCTTTGATACGGCTTGGCGTGAATGGTTGCGTCGGGCGCGAGCTGCCGCAGGACTGCCACGGTGCGCGCCAGGGAGTCCGGCGCCTGGCCCGGCAGCCCGGCCATGACGAACACCCGGCACAGCAGCCCCACCTGGCGGCAATCCGCAGCCACGCGGCGCACCTGCGCCAGGTAAGCGTCCGGGGACTGACCATCCTCCAGCCGGCCGATGGCCCGCAAGACACCGGGATCGCCGCTTTCCATCCCGATCTTTACAGCCACGCAGCCGGCTGCTTTCATCAGTCGCAGTAAATCGCGGCCGAAATGTTCCGGCCGCGATTCGCACGTCCAGGGGATTTCGATGCGCCGGGCGATGATCCCGGAGCAAAGAGCCTGTACCCGGCCGCGATCGGCGGCAAAAACAGGATCGCGCACCTGCAGGTAGGGTGGGCGCACCTCGCGGGCCAACCACTCCCATTCTTCTAACGTTCGTCCGGCGCCTTGGGTACGGGTGTGCCGCCCCTGGGCGACGACGTAAGCGCAGTAGCGGCAACCTGCGGGGCAGCCGCGGCTGCTCAACAGGCTGACCATGCCGTAGGGCTGCCACGGGACGGCATCCCACGCGGGGAAAGGTGGGGCATCCAGGTCGGCAAGGAGGTTTCCCGCGTCATACAGCTCCGGCCGGAGTTCGTCTGCCGGCGTCAGGCCGCTCAACCGCCCTGCCGCCAGCCTGCCGGCCGCCTCGACGATAGCGCCCTCCGGCTCACCCGTCAGCACGGCGTCGGCCAGGCCCTCGGCCAGCAGCGGCGCGGCGACGAAATGTGCGGAGGGACCGAACAGGAGCACGCGTCGATCTTCCCGGCGCACCTGCCGCAGGAGGCGCAGGAAATTGGCATCGGCCAGCGCGGTGCCTTCACTGATCAACAGCGCCATGACTGCGGCCGGCATATCCGCCACCGCCCGCGCAAATGCCGCCGGCGCGCGGCTGCGGGTTCCGTCCAGCACGACCGTGCTTGCGCCTGCCGCCCGCGTCGCGGCGACGCACGCGGCGACGGTGTGCGGCGGGTACAGAAAACCGGCTTCACCCGCCGGGCCGGCGGCGGGCGCCAGCGCGCCCATGCCTGAGGTGGCCTCGTGGTGCGAGATCATCTCCCCCAGGCCAGGCGGAATCACGAAGAGGATGTCCGTCACGGCAGCCTGTAAATCCTGTAATGTTCCGAGCTATCCAGCAGCGCCAGGCCATGCACCCACGGCTGGTCGGGCAGCGTCTTCGCCTGGGGAAATTCCAAATCCTGCAGGATCAGCAGCCGCGCGCCGTGGGCGATGTGATCCGGTACCTGCGCCAACTGGGCCGGATCGGTGAAGTCCACCACCCAACCGGGCCGGCGCAGGTGATAAAGCAGCGCGGTGTCACCTTCCATGGTGATCGTGATGACACGATCCTCCGGCCCGGTGATCGACTGGACGAATTCGGTCTCGGGCAGGATCCAGCCTTGCCAGTCGTTGTAATAGTACGGCAGCATCCGCGCCGAGAAGACCGCCATGAGCAGGACGAAACCGACCGCGGCCCAGCGCAAGACACCGCGCCGCTCCCACAGCAGGGCCAGCCCCAGCCCGACGAACGGCGCCAGCGCGGCGATCCACGGGATCTGATAGTAGACGTGATACCATTGCACCTTGCCCGTGGCGAGAGTATACAGCAGCACGATGAGCAGCCACGAAGTGAACACCAGACGTCCGGGTTTTCGCCGGAGCCAGGCGACAACACCGCCCAGGATCACCGGCACGGTCCCCGCCGTGGTCAACACCTGGCGCACCACCACCCCCACGCCGACGCGTTGGACGAACACCCAGCGAAACACAAACGCGGGCGTGCCCCATTTGCTGTAGGCCGCGTACGAGGGCGGCTCTTGCGTTGCCGGCCCGCCGAGCACACCCAGCGAGAGATAGTGCTGGCTCAGGAAGTAAGCCCAGGCGTACCATGCCACGTTCGGGATCAGCGGCAGGCCGAGAATGGCCCAGGCCAGCGGTTGGCGCACCAGCCGCCAGCGCCAACGCTCCCAGAGCACGATCAGCACCGGCACGTCCATGTACAACGTCACGTTCTTGACCAGCGGGCCGAGCGCCAGGGCGGCGATGCCCAGGATCAGCGGCCACCGACCCCTGCCCGGCGAACCCCCGGCCGCGCGTCGCGCCCAGACGGCGATGCCCCACAGGCCGGCAATCCCCAGGGCCATCGCCGGCACGTCATCGATGAGTGCGCGGCCGTAGAAGATGCCGAGCGGGCTGAGGGCCACGAACAGGGCGGCCAGGAAGCCGGCGACCTGCCCCCAGTACAGGCTGACCAGCCCGAACATGGACACGACGGCCAACGCGCTGAACAGCGCCACCAGGCTGCGTCCCACCCAGGGTTGCTCACCGGCGACGCGATAGCCCAACGCGGTCAGCCACGGCACCAGCGGGAAGGTGGTGGCGACGTAGTTCGGCGCGTCCGCCCGCCAGTTCACCTGCGGCCAGAGGATGTTCGCGTCCTTCTCGTAGAAGTTGCGGGCGATGGTGGCTACGATGGTCTGGCGATGGGCGTGCTGATCCAGATAGGTGGTGTCCAGCCGCACCGCGCGCGCCCCGAGCGTGACCACCAGCAGCAAGCCGATCAGCAGAAGACGCCCGCGTCCGTTGTCCAGCTCGCGCCAGAAGACCACGACCGGCACCAGAAGCGCCAGGAAGAGCCGGAAGAAGCCGATCGCAAACAACGTGTCGGGATGCAGGTTATGATCCGGGCTGAGCCGCAGCAGAAGCGCTGGCTGCAAGATGACAGCCAGCCCGATCATGCCCAGCGCCACCAGGATATACGGCGTCCGCCTGTCCAACCAGGCCGTCAGTTTCGCGAGCATGATTCCCCTATGATCCATCGTCCATCGTCAATCGCCCATCGTCGCCGACTTCGGCAGAAAATAACCCGTCCGCCAGAGCAGGATCAACCCGACGACCAGCAGCGGCGCATACAGCACCAGGTGCATGACCACGGTGAAGCTGAAGGCGAGCGCCTCACCGACGCCCAGCACGCCCAGCAGCGCCACGCCGGCCAGCTCGAACGTCCCCAGCGCCGCGGGCGCCGATGGGATCACCATGACCAGGCCAAAAGCTGCCATCAGAAAAGCCGCTTGCGGCAGGCCAAACGGCAGATCGAACGCGGCCAGGACCCAGTAGAATTCCAGCACGCTGAAGAACCACACGACCAGGTTGAGCGCGAGCGCTTGAGCCATCAGCCGCGGAGCTCGCAGCGCTTGTAAGCCCCCCAGGAAGCGATTGACCCACTCGAGCAGCCGGGCAGTCCACCCGAAACGTCCGAACGAGCGCCGAAGCCAACTCATGACGCCGGGTTGAAACGCCACCAGCAGCCCCAACACGATCAGGGCACCGACAAACAGCGCGGTGATCCAGGCCAGCCCGCTGGTCAGCCAGGCGGGATGCGGCACGAACCAGGCGGTGATCGCCAGGACTGCGACGACGGTCAGGCCGTCCAGGATGCGTTCCAGCGCGATGTTGCCGAGCGCAGCGCTGGTCCAATCGCCGACGCGTGATGCGCCGGTCGCCGCGTCGCCCAATGCCTGGCCGAGCAAAGCAGCGCGCAGCACTTCACCCAGCCGGGCCGGCAGCACCGCATTGCCCATGTAACCGATGACGGTCGGCGAAAGCAACCGCCGCCAGGGGACCCGGGCTATGGGCCGCAACAGGACCGCCCAACGCATGGCCCGCGTGGTAACGTCCAGGGATAAAGCGACGAGCGAGAGCACCAGCCACATCGGCCGGGCCTGTCGCAGCGCCGTGCCGACCTGGTCGAGCGGCACCTGGCGCACCGCCAGCCACAGGCAGACTCCGCTGATCGCCACGCCCAGGAGCGTCTGGGCCGCACGCCGCCATGTCATGGCGCGGCCTCGAACGCGTAGATCAGCGTCTTGGAGGCGGTCGGGCCGGGCAGCTCGGCCAGCAGGCTCACCTCCGGCGGCGGATGATCGACGTCCAGCAGGCCGCTGAGCTGGGGCCGCAGGTCTTTAATCATCTGTTCCTCGACGACCAGGTAACGCGCGCCGCGCGCCCGGCCATACGCCACCACCTGCGGCCACTCCGCGTCGGGGAAAGCCACCATCGGCAGCCCCGCGTAGAGCGCAACCTCGGAGTCACGTGCCATGACCGGGCTGCCTGCTGCCGCATGTCGGGCCAACCAATCCCCGGCCTCAATCCTCCAGAAAGGCTGGACGGGGAGCTGGCTGTGAGCCAGGGCGCCGGCAAGCCCCAGGAAGGCGACGACGGTGACGGCCAGGGGCAGGGCGCGGGAAATGGGTGTAGCGGGTATTGGGTATTGGGGACTGGACGGTGCGTGGTGCGTGGTGCGTGGTGCGTGGGATGTCTCGCCAGTTGTGGCCGATTGTCCGGTCGTTCCGCCGCCATCACGCGCCAGGAGTAGCTCGACGCTAGCCCCAACCCACTCGCCCAGGTAATCCAAACCGCCGGCCATCCACAGGAAGGCAATCGGGATGGCGATCACCAGCAGCCGGCTGATCACGAAGAAGGCCAGGATGCTGGCGAGCGGCGCCAGGGCCAGAAGCAGCAACAGCTCACGCGCCAGCCGGCCGCGCGTCCACGGTCTGGCAAACAGGCCGAGCGCAGCCAGGGCGACAGCCCAAGGCGCGAACAGGTCTTGATGAAACAGCGCCTGCCACATCACGCCGAGATTGTGGCGCACGTGCTGGACGAACTGCCGCGGGTTCGCCCGGATCGTGTCCGTCATGCTCTTGTTGAACTGCTCCAACGACAGCCACATGATCTCACGGCCGGTCGAATCCAGCGCCGCGCCCGACTGATCGATTTCCGCCGCGTCGCCATTGGTTACTGCCTGGGCGATGTCTACCGCCAACCCTTGCTTGCCGGAAATCGCCCAACTGCCGGTCACCCGGTAGATGTAGATATCGTAGGGCAGGGTCACGACCAGGAACGCGGCGACCGTGATCAGCGCGATCCCGAGTGACGAGAGAACGACGATGGACGATTGACCATGGACGATGGCTGTCGCGTTCTCACGCGTCGTGGCGTCGGTACGTCTATTTCTACCGCGCACCATCCCCGCCAGCACGATGTACAATAACATCACCGCGAGATAGGCCAGCGCTTCAGGGCGGGTCAAATATGCCAGGCCCAGCATTACGGCAATACCCGATCCCCAGCCCGCGCCGCGTGCAAACCGACCGCCCCGGCCGACGCTCTCCGTCGCACGCCAGGTGAAGTAGAGGCCGGCCACGACGAAGAACAGATAGGGCGGCTCCGTCATGGTGCCCCAGTAGAGTGGCCCGGCGACCAGCACCGGGTAGACCGCGGCGAGCAGCGCGGCGAGCAGGCCGATCCGCCGGCCGTAGAGCGCCTTGCCCAGGGCGAACAGCGGCACCGGGAGCGCGGCGCCGAACAGCACGTAGGCGATACCGGCGGTGGCCCATCCCACGGGCCAGTGCAGCCAGACGCCCAGGAGCGACAGGTACGAGACCAACGGTCCTTGCTGGACGTCGCGCGCGCCGACCAGCTCGGAGAATCCGCGGCCCGACAGCAGGCTGTGCGCGATGAGCTGATGCGCGGCCTCATCCCAGCGCACCACGCGCGGCAGCATCAGGAAGGCGACGCGCACCGCCACCGCGCTCAGCACGATGACTGCCAGGAGGAAGCGTTCGTCCTTGAGAAGACGGCGTTTCAAGAGACCTTCGTTATTCGTAGAATTCGTGCAATTCGTGGCTACTCCGAACAGCCCTGCGTAACTCCTGTATTCAAACTCAGTATGGGCGACGAAGCTACTTCTTCCGGCAAACCAGCTCCCCGTTCTCTATGGGCACAATCATGGCGTCTACTCTGGGGTCGGCTAATGCTTCATCAAGCATCGGTTGCAGGGTGTCCCGGTGATTGATCGCATTATCGGCGACAAGAAGGCCGCCGGAAACCATCCTTGGGATGACCAGATCGTAGCAGTCTCTATAGATCTCCTTCTCGGCATCAAGGAAACAAAACGATATTCCAGAGATACCCGCTAGATGCTGTCTGGCGTCGCCTTGAACCAATTCAACGACATCGTTGAATCCGGTCAGCGCAAAAGTCTCCCTGGCCAATTTGATTTTGTCGGGAAGTACCTCAAATGTCGTGATGCGACGGCCCAGTTGGCGGCAGGCAAGGCCCAGCCAAAGAGTCGAATAGCCGGCGCTCGTACCGATCTCGATGTACTTTCCTTCGGGAGCGGCTGCGGCCAGCAATGCAATGAAACGCCCGGTTTGTGGCGGAACCTGCCGGAGGCGATTCATCCGTGGTGTTCCATCATTACGATCTTGACGATCGGTTTCTTCCAGGTAGGCCATGCGCTGACGAACGGCCTCAGTTATCTCGCTGAACAACGCTCATCCCTCCATTCCATCGTCATTCTCCCATCACAAACTCATACAGCACCACCGGTCCGGCGCCCGCGTCAACCGTCGCCAGGTAGCGCAACTCTGCGGGCGCCTGGCCGGGATCGAGCAGGAAGCGCAACTGCGGCCGCAGCTCTCCCTCCCAGGCATCCATCGCCAGGTAGTGGGCGCCGTGTTTCCGGGCGTAGGTGACGACCTCCGGCCAGGCCGCGTCGGGAGTGGGCGCCCAGCGCGTGCCCGCGTGAAACGCGATAGCCGGGTAGCGGCTCATCACCACAGCATCGGCCGGGACCCCGCGCGCCCGCAGCTCGTCCGCCGCGAGCAGGTGGGCGGGCTGGAACGAATGCGTCCAGTGCATCATTTCCCACACGTGCGGCGTCTGCCAGAGCAACACGGCCGCGAGGAGCACCGCCGGCGCGGCACGAAGAAGGGGAGAATGGGAGAGGGGGAGAGGGGAAGAAGGGGAGAGCCCCTGCGCCCTCGCTCCTTGTCCCCTCTTCTCCCCTTCTCCCTTGCTCCCCCGCTCCCCCGCTCCCCCGCCCACCGTCCCCGCCAGCCACTCGCCCAACTGTGCCACGCCTTCCCCCGTCCAGACCAGCGCCGGGAGCAGCACGCCCGACAGGTAGCGCGCCTGGACGTCGAAAAGCAGGAAGCTGAGCGGCCCAGCCAGGAAAGCCGTCAGCAGCAGCTCACCGCACCACCGGCGGGCATCCCACGTCCGGCTGAACAGCCCCAGCACGGCCAGCGCAGCCAGCGGCCACGGGATCAGACTGGCGCTGAAGGTGGTGTTCAGCAGCGAAACGAAATTGGTCCGCAGGCGCCGGGCAAACCCGGCAGGATCGGCGACGATGGCGACCAGGAAGCCTTGCTGCGCGCTGGCCGGCGCAAACAGGTAGACCTCGCCGCTGGCCGGATCCAGCCCCCAGGTGGCCTGGTCGAACTGCGCCATGTCTCGCTCGGCCAGCCCTTGCATGCTGGTGTAGGCGAACCCGGCTTCTTCCGTCAGTTGAAGCTCTCCTGTCTGGATCCACTGGATCACCAGGTACGGGCTGATCATCACGAAGAAGACCAGCACGACGAGGCCCGCACCGATCAGGCCGCGACGGAGCCGATGCGCTGAGCTCTGCGTCAGGCGCAACAGGAAGACCGCGACCGTCCCGGCCACCAGGAAGACCAGCCCCTCGGTACGCACCTGGTAGGCCAGCGCGATCATGGCGCCGGCCAGCGCGTAACCCCACAGCCGGTCGTCTTGCAGCGCGACGAGCAGCCCCCACCAGCCCATCGCCAGGAGAAACAGGTAGAGGACTTCCGTGCCGGTGCTCCAGAACAACGCGCCGGCGGTCAGCATCGGGTAGGCCGCGGCGACCAGCGCAGCAGCCAGGCCGGCGCCCGCGCCCGCGATCCGCCGGGCGATGCCATAGACCGGCAGCACCAGCAGCGCGCCGCTGACCACGTACACGGTCCCGCTGCCGGCAATCAAGGCCTGGGTCGAGCTTGCGGTGAAGCCGCTCGCCAGCTTCGCGATCAGCGCGGCGACCAGCGGGAAGAGCGGGGAAAAATGGCTACCCGAGAACCCAAAGAATTGATACCCATGCCCGTCCAGCAGGCTTTGCCCGACCCAGAGGTAGAACGTCTCGTCGCCCCAGACCACGCGCGGCCTCGACGCCCAATAGACGCGCAGCGCCGCGGCCAACACGAGCAGCGCGATCAGGATGACGCGACGCAAGGGTGGTTTCACCGCGGCTCCTCGAACTGGAAGTGGCTGATCCACTGCCGGGGCATGGTAGCGATCGGCACGCTCGACACCAGCCGGACGCCGGGCAGCTTCGCCAGCCGGGCGGTCTCTTCCTCGCTGATCCCTATCAGCAAGCTGCCGCCGGGATTGAGGTGCGAGCGGGCGTCGTTGAGCACCCGGGCCAGGAAGACGTGCCGGTCGGGTTCAAACTGGCCGCCGAGGGTCTTCATCAACCACCGGCTGATGGCCGGGCTGCGGCGGACCAGGCTGCTGAAGATCCGGGTTGCCTCGTTCTCGGTCGGTCGCAAGGGGGGATTGAAGGTGATCACGTCATACCTGCCCCTGGCCTGGCTCAACAGATCGGAAGCATAAACCTCTACCCGCAGATGGTTAAGCTCGGCGTTACGCCGCGCCAGGTCGAGCGCGCGGGGGCTGATGTCGACCGCGTCCACCTCCCAGCCGCGCTGCGCCAGATACAGGCCGATGTAACCCGTGCCGGTGCCCAGGTCCAGCGCCCGCCCGGCCAGGCGCAACGCGGCCGCGGCCGCCGCGAACGCGCGCGTGTCATCTCGCACGCCACAAACGCCGACCCGTTCTTCGATGATCGGCTCAACGTGGTCCGGCGTCATACTCGATCTTTTCCTCCTCGGATAGTGCGACGGTGGCACCCGGTTCGACCGCGGCCGGCGGATTCGCCTTCGCCTGGCGCGCCAGAACCTCCAGATCGTGGCGCAGCAGGCCCAGCTCCTGGGTCAGCACCTTCACCTGTTCGCTGTTGCGGGTGATGCTCAGGGAAAGCTGGAAGATCAGCAGCAGCAAACCGATCACCGCCAGCATCAATAACAGCGCGGGCGTGTAGGCAAAGCCCAACGCGCTGGCTATTTCATCCAGCAACGGGATGAACAACGGCGCGATCATCAAACCGATGCCGGCCAACAGCCACAACAGCGCGTAGCGCTCCTGCAAGCGCCGCGTGCGCACCATGTTGATCACAATGACCAGCAGAATCACGCCCAGAAGGGCGATAATGAAGTTCGCACGGATCATACTGCCGTCCTCCGGGGATGGATGTTGGTTTTCTGACGCAAAACCACCATGGCGATCGCCAGCCACATCTTGGCGACGTAATAGATCGGCTTCCAACCGCCGTGCAATCTGGAGTTGCCGCTGAGCCGGTCACGCACGGTCATGGGCGCCTCGACCACTTTGAACCCTGCGTAGTGCAGGATTAACAGCGTGTCGGCGTCGGGGTAATCGACCGGATAGTTGTCCGCGGCGAAAAAGCGCATGGCCTCCGCATTGAGCGCCTGAAACCCGGACGTCGGATCAGTCACCTGCCGGCCGGTGATCCGGGAAGCGGTCCAGCCGAAGACGGCCATGCCGATTCGTTTCACCCAGGGCACGCGGTACTTCAACTGCCCCCGGAAACGCGAACCGATGGCGACATCGGCGCCGCCGCACGTCACGGCGTCCGCCAAAACCTGAATGCCGGCCGGATCGTGCTGGCCGTCCGCGTCGATCACCACGCCCAGGTCGTAGCCGTGCTGGACGGCGTAGCGAAAACCGGTCTGCACCGCGCCGCCGTAGCCCAGGTTCACCGGCAGGCTGACAACCTCGGCCCCCAGGTCGACCGCGATCCTGGCAGTGCCGTCCGTGCTCCCATCATCGATCACGACCAGATCATAACCCGGCGCGGCCTGCTGCACTTCCGGGATCACCCTGGGCAGGTTCGCCGCTTCGTTGAACGCCGGCATGATGATGAGACGCCGCGGGTAGGTCGAAAAGCTCATGGTTGTGCCCTCAAACGATAGATCTCCACGTTGATCGGCCGGCCGGTGAAGGTCTCATTGGCCGGAATGGTTTTCTCCAGCGTATACGCCTGCGCCAGGTATCCGTCCAGCTCGGCTGCAAGCGGTGGATTGTTGAAGTCGCGGCTCGGCGGCGATTGCCTGACGACGTAAACCGGCCGCTTCTCGAAGATCCGTCGGAGCTCCCCAAGCTGGTCGATCCCCTCCCTGGCAAAAACCTGGTCGGTCAGGTAGATCGGGAAAGCGTATTTGGTCGGGATGCGCGCATCCACCCAGTAGTTGACGATCGGCTCGTAGTCGGCGACGTAGAGATAGTCGTCCGGCTTCACGCGGCCTTGCAGATAGGCGGAGACTGCCTGCGGGCCATCCACCGGCAGCGCCTGCCCACGGAGATAGTGCCGATAGACCAGCGCAGCCGAATCAAACAGCGGCGGATAGCCCAGCGTCAACAGCGGGCCGGCCAGGATCAACGTCAAGGCCAGGGCATAACGGATCCGTCGTTGTGCGGTGATCGAGCGCAGTGCCCCGACGATCACCACGGCCGTGACCAGGCTGGCGGGCGCGACCAGTTGCAGGTAGTAATGCTCGAAGAACCGCCTGCTGATGCAGGTGCCGACGAAGGCCAACCCGAACCACGTAAGGCCGTACAGCAGCGCCCGGCGTTCCTCGCGATCCGCATCCGGGACGAAGACCAGGTAGAACGGCGCCAGGATGACGCCGAGCCAGATTAAAGTGTTCAGCCGGACCTGGGAGATCAGCCGCCGGACGAGGCTCAACCAGTCAAATGGCTCACCCCCGACATAGATCGCGGCCGAGCGGAAGTTCGTATCGAAGAAATCCGCCCAGTAACCGTGCAACGCCATGATGGCCCCCACCAGGCCGGTGATCAAGAGCGGGCCGGCGGCGAGCAAGGCATACGATTTGAGCAGGGCAGGAATCGACTCGCGCACGCTTCCGCCGTGCTCCGAGATGATGACGCCCGCCGCGATCAAGAAGACAGCGGCGCACTCGAAGGCGTACTGGTACTTGAGCTGGAGAGCAAACCCCAGCGCCAGGCCGGCCAGCAGCAGCCGGATCGGCCGCGGGCGTAGCGTCGCGCCCGGCATCAGCATGATCATCGCGAAGGTCACGCAGGGCGCCAGGAATATCTCCTGGTGCGCGGCCAGCCCCAGATTGATCAGCGTAAAGAAAGCGTACAGCGTCCCAGCGATGATCCCGATTGCGGCCCCGCGCTTGCCGAGCGCGGCGATGCTCAGCCGGTAGAGCAAGAACCCTTCCAGCGCCGTGGCCAGCCAGGTCAGGATGCGGATCGAGAGCACCGACTGCCCGAAGACGATCTGTGCCAGCGCAAACAGCGCAGCCGTCCCGATGGGATCATGGGACGCAATGGTCGTGTAAGGGATTTCGCCTCGCAGCAGGCTGCGACCCATCAGCAGGAAGAAACTTTCGTCGAAGTCGATCACCGACTTGAAGAAAGTCCCAAACCGCAGGAGCAGCGTCAAGGCAAGAAAGCCGGCCAGGATGACCCCGTCTTTTCTTCTCATCTCATCGAAAGCCAAGGAACTCGCACGTCGGCACCAGCCGGTAGACGGCACTCAACGCATCCAGCATGTGCTCGTAGAGCGGTCGCTTCTCCTCCCACGACTGTGTCAGGAATCTATATGACCTCAGCGCCGGATCAGGCACGGCGTCCACCACATCCGCGGCGTGCAACAGATAGTTCATCGGCACGCGGCGCGCCCGGCTCATCGCCAACCCCAGGTCGAACAGCCACCGCCCGGCACTGAGCACAAAGGTGCTGTGCATCGGCAGGCGCACGATGGGCACGGTGGTGACGGGCGCTTCCCAGAATGAACGTTGGGTATTAGGGATTAGGGATTGGGTATCAGGTCGCCAATACCTAATCCCTAATACCCAATCCCTAATACCCAATCCCCAATCCCCACTATCCGTTCGCCACGGTCGCAACGGTGCGAATCCATTGGCCGGCCGGCCGTAATGCGTCGGGTCCACGTGGCCGGCCGAGAGCCGCTTTTGCAGCGCGCGCAACAGCGGCGCATAGAACGTCGGCAGCAGGGATGAATCGTAGCGGTAGCCCAGCTCCGCCAGCACGTCCAGCAAGTCGGGGCTGAAGCTGAAGCCCGGCGACTTGAACCCGACCGGCCGCGCTCCGATGGCTTGCGCGATCAGCTCGCCCGCGGCCGCGATGTCGGCGCGCTTCTCCGCGGGGCCCAGGCGGGCAAAGCCATTCCGGTGCGCCGCCGAATGGTTGGCGACCTCGTGGCCGCGGCGCGCCATCTCGGCTACTACCCCGGCCTGCGCCGGCACATCGCGGCCGCAGACGAAGAACGTCGCCCGGATGCCGAACCGGTCGAACAGATCGAGCAACCGGGGGATGCCCTGCTGATACACCAGCGCGGGCGCGTCGTCCGGCGTGGCTCGCCCGATGCTTTCGTAGTAAACCCAGAGCTCGTCCACGTCCACCTGGAGCGTGCCGGGCTGACGGTTGTCTGTCATGATGTGTCCGCCGTGGGTTCAAACCCGCGGTTCAAGCAGGCCCGGCGACGATTGAAATGCCCGCTACAGCGGGGCAGGCTCTCGCCGCCTGATGCCGAAGGTACGCAAGTGCGTTGAAACGCACTGGGCAGCCGATCGTCAACCTGTTTCAACACAGGTTTGGTGGGTTGCCAGACTGCGGTTTCAACCGCAGGCGGCCCGCCGGCGTGCGGCGTGCCTGGCGCACTTATCTAATCCTTTCCTTAGACCTGCATCAACGCACTGGGCAGCCGATCGTCAACCTGTTTCAACAGGTTTGGCGGGTTGCAGCCTGCGGTTTCAACCGCAGGCTGCCCGCCGTTTCAACGGCGGACGGCCGTGGCTGGCACCGGCTTTGGGCGCATTTCGCGGCGGAACAGGTTCTTTACCTGCTTTTTCGCCAGCGATAACCCTTCGCCGCGATATTGCCAGGCGAACTTCGCCAGGTCGCCGAAGCGCAGGTTCCACAGAAAGACTTTCAGATAGCCCCACGTCTGAAGCCATTCCAGCTCTTTGCGGCTGATGCCGACCAGTGAAAGCCCGTCACCGATCTGCTTATTGTAATCGTTCCAGTCCTTCTCGTTCAGGATGAAACCGCCCTCTCTCCTGGCAGCCATCTCGGCCACCCGCGTCCCCGGATAGGGTACCATGATGCCGAACGCCGCGACCGTGGGGTTCAGCTTCACCGCCAGGTCGATGGTCTTCATGGCCGACGCGTGGGTCTCGTTGGCGTGGCCGAGGATGAACATGGCACAGAACGGCAAATCCGCCTTGCGGAGGATATCGGACGTTTGCTTGATGTTGGCGAGGCTCGTGCCTTTGGCAATCTCCGCCAGGCTCGCCTCGTCGCCGGTCTCGATGCCGACGTTGACGATGAAGCAGCCGGCCTCGCGCATCAGGATCGACAGCTCCAGGTCGGTGCTGCGGACGTGTGAGTGGCACTGCCACTTGATCTTGTGGTTCAGGCCCGAGTCGATCATCGCCCGGCAGATCGCCAGCGCACGCGACCGGGGCACCGTGAAAATCTCGTCGCCGATGAACACTGCCGACGGTTTGGCATAGTCATACAGCCATTGCAACTCCTGCACGACCTTCTCCGGCGAGCGGGCGCGCACCCGGCGGCCGTTGGGATTCATGCAAAACGGGCAGCTATAGGCGCAGCCGCGCGAGGTGTGGATGACGTACTCCCTGGCGGGGCGAAACAGATCCCAGGCCGGCATCGGCAGGCTATCCTGATCCAGGATTTTTGGCCGGTCTCCGCCGAACGAGTAGGCGCCATCACGCCCAAGCAAACAGACCCCCGGCACGCCGACCGGCTCCTCACCGCGCTCCAGGCAGCGGATCAAATCGAGCAAGGTCTCCTCGCCTTCACCGATCACGCCGTAGTCGAACTGCGGGAACTCGCGCAGCGTGCGCTCGGGTAGGGCGGTCAGGTGCACACCGCCGACCACTGTCGTCAGCTCCGGCCGCCATTTCTTCACCATCCGGGCCAGGCGCCCGGCCTGGATGATCTCATTGGTGAATGCTGTGAACCCCACCAAATCCGGGTTCAGCGCGATCACCCGCTTCATCGTCTCTTCATAGCTCAAACGGTCGAACTTGCAGTCCAATACCTGCACATCAACCCCGGCCTCGCGCACGTACGCGGCGAGAAAGGCCAGCGTGGAGCGAGGGAAGGGAGGGGTGTCGTAATACGGCTCCTGAATCCGATACGGCGGCGCATTGACCAGCAAGACATGCATCGATCACCTCGATCATACAGTCTACATTTATTTACCTCCGCGCCGGCGTCGTGAAATCGATGGTCGGTGCCTCGGCCGGGCGCAGCACCACGGGCAGCTCCACCTGAAAACGGCTGCCGTGACCAGCCACGCCATCGCTCTCCACCCAGATGCGCCCGTTGTGGCGCTCCACGATGTGCTTGCAGATGCTCAACCCCAACCCGGTGCCCCGGTATGCGCGGCGTTCGCTGCCGTCCACCTGGTAGAAGCGGTCAAACACCTTTTCCAGCTCGTCAGGCGGGATACCGATGCCCGTGTCGGTCACCGTCAGGCGCACCCGCTCGCCCAGATGCACGCCGCTGACGGTGATTTTGCCGCCGGAGGGCGTAAACTTGATCGCGTTTTCCACCAGGTTGGTGAGCACCTGCTCCAGCCGCGGGCGGTCGGCGTCGATCTCGGGCAGATCGGGCGGCAAATCCAGGCACAACTCCAGGCCGCCATCCTCCGCGAGGGGCTCCAGCTTGGCAACCACGCCCTGGGCCACGACGGGCAGCGACACCTCCGACAGGTGCAGCTTCACGCGACCGGCGTCCATGCGCGAAAACTCGAGCAGGTCGTCGATCATGCGCTGCAGCGATGTCGTCTGGGTCCGCACCGTCTTGAGGAAATCCTCTTGCAGCTCCGTCACCGGGCCGGTCTTGCCCATCAGGATGATCTCGACAAAACCCTTGATGGAGTGCAGCGGCGTGCGCAGCTCGTGGCTCACCACCGAGAGGAAGTTGGACTTCATCCGCTCCAGCTCTTTCTGGGCGGTGATGTCACGCAGCACGGCCACCACACCGCGCACCTCGCCGTCGGCATCCAGCACCGGGGACGCTAAGGCGCCGTAGGTGCGCTGCGCCCCCTCGCGACCTGGCTCACCGGCCTGTCCGGGCTCAGGCAGATCGAGCTCGCGAATCACCTCCTGGTCGCCGCGCAGTGTCTCTGCCAACAGATCGGCGAGCGCCGGGACCGACAGGTAGGGACGCAACGGCACACCCGCGGGCGGCTCGGCCTCCAGGTCGAGAATGTCGCGCGCTACCGGGTTCATCAGGATCAACGATAGCTCCGGATCGACCACCAGCACACCATCACCGATGCCAGCCAGCACTGCCTCCAGCTCGCGACGCTTCTCCCACGCGTCCTGGTAAAGCCGGGCGTTTTCGATGGCGGTGGCCGCGAAATAAGCAAAGCTCGTCAGAAGCTGCTCCGTGGCGTTCAGCTTGCCCTCGGTCAGGCGCTCGCGCAATGCGCTGGGATGATCGGCCACGTAAAGCGCCCCGATCGGCTGCCCGCGGGAGATCAGCGGCGTGACCAACATCGCATGTCCGCCCAGCAGCCGCCGCAGCGGCATGTCGTCGCCTCCCGCGCTGGCTGCGGTGCGGGTCGTCCGCGCACTCCGGAACACCTCCCCGGTGGCAGGCTCCCGTGCCAGCGGTATCGTAAAGGACAGCGGCCCAGCCTGGTCATCAGAAATGACCGTCCCGCTGAGCTGACCGCCGCGAATCGCCTGATCCACCAATCCCACAGCGCAGTGGCTGCTGCCCGTGATACCTCGCAAATTCTCGGCCACCAACTGCAAAGTCTCTTCGGTGCGCAGGGTAGTGGCCAACGCCTTGGCGACCTCTTGCAGGGCACGCAACTCGAGGACGCGATCGCCCAGGTCGGTGGCAGTGCGCTGCAAGATCTCGGTCTTTTGGGCCAGCGCCATCCGTTGCTGCACGAGGGCCGCGTCGAGGCTCGCCGCCTGGTCGGTGCGGCGAGACAACTCCCAGGCCAACAAAGCGATCCCCGACAGCCAGGCCCACAGAAGCACGTAGCGGCTTACAAAGCCGCTGTCGGCCAGGAACGCGAGGTTGCCGGAAGAGAGCCACAAACTGAGCGTATAGAGCGGCCCGAATGCGAACGGCAGCCAGACCATACCCGGCACGATCGACACCAGCCCGACCGCTTTCAGCGCGAGCAGCACCAGCAGGATGTACAGGGGACTGCCCAGGCCGCCGTCACGCCAGATCAACGCCGCAGCAAACAGGGCATCGGCCGCGTAGCAGGCATAGGCCACCCATACGTTCAGGCGCTCCGCCCGGTGATCGTCCGTGCGCCCGAGCCAGAACACCGTGCTCGTCGTCGCCAGCAGCGCGTAGAAGCCGATAATCGCCGGCCAGAGCCCCAACGGCGCCATGTCGCGCGTGCGCTGTAGCACCCAGAAGCCCAGGGCAAGCAACGTCCAGCGCGTGGGGATATCCACCAGCCGTTGGATGCGGATCAACGACGGCGATCGCACCCGACCGGCGGCCGGTGGGCCGCTGTAACTGCTGCGGGCGGGAGGTGTGTCGGGTCTCATCATCGCGGCGGAACCGGTGTCGGCGGAACCGGCACAGGAGTATCCGGTGGGACGGTGGTCGGCGGAACACTGGTGGCCGGTGGCTGGCCCCCGCCAGGCGGCGCAGCAGGCTGCATCGTCGACAACGTCGCAGTCGGCATGGGTGTGCTCGTCGGCGCGGGTGTGTAGGTAGGACGGCGAGTCGGTGTAGCGGTAGCCGTCGCGGTCGGCGATGCGGTCGGTGTAAAGGTCGGCGTGCAAGTCGCCGTCGGTTCCGCTGTCGCCGTGAAGGTGGGTGTCGCGGATGGCGTGCGGGTCGGCGTCTCTGTCGGAAGCGGCTGCGTGGGTGAGGAGGTGGGCACAGCCGTCGGTTGTGGTGCGAAGACATCCCGCACCCACACGCCATCCCCCGTGGCCGCGTAGAGCGCGCCCCGCGAGTCCGGGTCCAAGGCGATGGAGGTGATGCCCGCGGCGCTCGGCGCACCCAGGAAAGTCCAGGTTGCGCCGCTGTCGTCGCTGCGGTAAACAGCGCCACCTTTCAACGCGGCATAAAGCGTCTCCGGCACGCGTGGGTCCCCGCGCAAGGCGAGGACGCGGCCACCTCTCCCGCCGACACTTCCGCCGGAAGCCGAACCGGGCAGCGCGAGCCGGGTCCACGTGTTACCCTGGTCGACGCTGAATGCCAATGCGTCCGCCGTGGCAACCCAAATCCGGGCGCCGAAATAAGGCGTGATGGCGATCGCCGTGACGGGGTCCAGATCAACGGACCGCCACGAGAGGCCGCCGCTCTCGCTCAGCCAGAAGGACGCGTCGTCGGACAGGGCGTACAGGTCATTCGGGACGCTGGAATCGGCCAGCAAGGCGGTGATCGGTTCAACGCTTTCGCTGATCGGACGAACGTCCGCGCCCGGCCAGGGACCGCCGGGCGCCCACGTCGCGCCGCCGTCGGTGCTGCGCTGAACCCGGTTGCTGGTGGAGAGGATGACCTGATCGGGCGCGGCATTTAAACCGGGCAAAACGATCATCGCCGGATGGGGAGTCTGCCCCGGCGCCGGACCGATGCTGACCCACGTCGCGCCGCCATCATCCGATCGGTAAAGCTGGCGAGCAGTCCCCGAACCGGTCAAAGCGTAGAACTGCAAGGGACGGCCGGACACGTTGTGCCAGGCCACCAGGGCAGGCCCCCCCAGGCCGGTGCGCGGCAAAGCGCCGTCGATCCGCTCCCAGCTCGAGGCTCGCCCGGCCGCGCCGCTGGCATAACGCCACAGCCCGGTATGCGTCTCAGCATAGACGATACGCTCGCTCTCATTGGTGGTCACCGCCAGCGCGACCACCGTCTCGCCACGCAAGCCCAGCGGACGCCAGGCGTCAGCGCGCTCCGCGCGCACGTAGGGCAACAGCAGCAGCGGCGTCATAAACACCAGGCTGGCGATGAACAAACCCGTCAGCCTCCGCCATCGGCCTGGCACCATGTTTGTTGCAGCCAAGGCCGTCGCGGAAGACCCTTCCTGACGTTCTTCGGTCAGGCTCATGGCTACCTCGGAGGCGTTGGCGTGGGATGAGACGGCGGCGATGTCGGTCCCGGCGCCCCAGATCCCCCACCTTCATTCCAGAAATCCACCTTCAGGCAAGCGTCGGCGGGCGTCACGGTGACGGTGCTCGCCTGCGGGCTGACCACGCGCCACCCGGGCTGCGCCTCCAGGCTCACCGTATAGACCCCGGCCGCCAGATCCGAGAACTGGTAGGCGCCGTTCGATGCCGAGCGTTGTGTCTGAACCGCTCCGGTCGGATCTTTAAGCGTGATCGTCCAGCCGGCCAGCGGAGTGCCACCGGCTGTGTTGTAAATCCCACCCCCCACGCAGATCAGCTCGGGCGGCCGGGTGAGTGTCGGCCGTGGGGTCGCGGCCGGCGCTGATGCCGACGGCGCGGGAGTCACCACGGCCACGGCGTCCAACATCCCGTGAAGCTCCACCAGTGCGCCATCGAGCCACCCTTGCTGCCTCGTCGCGGCGACGCAGCACACGCGCAACCACGTGCCGTCGCCGGTCCGCCCGGTGACAGTCAGGGTCGCGCCCGCGTCGAGCTGGCTCACCGCGGCATACCCGCGGCCCGGTCCCGAACGCAGGGTGAGCGGGCCCTCGCGAACAACGGCCAGGGGGACCGGCGCGGGTGATGGGCTCGGCGTGAAAGTGGGCGGGGGCGTCGGAGTGGGCGTGATGGCAAGCGCCAACGCTTCGCCTCTAACGGCCGCGGTCTTGTCCTCCACCGGCACGGTCTGAGCCTGGCGGTAATCCTGGATGGCACCGGCAAAATCGCCGGCCTGCATCGCGTCCTCCGCGTTGCGCAGCAAAAGCGTGTACAGCGCTTCGGCCGCTTTCCCCTTGCCGTAGGTGGGCGTTTCGGCCAGCAAGACCGTAAGCTGTGTTTGCGCGTCGGCTCGATTGCCGTTGGCAAGCGCCCGTATCGCATCGAGATAGAGCCCGCCCAACCGCCGCGCATCAGCGGCAAGCCGGTTGCGCGGATGGATGGCGACGGCGCGCGAGAACAGATCGACCGCACGCTCCACATCGGGAAGGTCGCTTTGCTCCTCTTCGATCAGCGCCTGTCCTGCGTTCAGGTAACTGACGAACAGAAACTCCGCCACGGCTTCCGTGCGGTAGGAATTATCCAGCTCGCGCACCTTCTCAAACTGGACGATGGCATCTTCCCACTGGCCGAGATCATAGAGCCGGCTGCCGTCCGCGTAGAGATTGGCCAAACGCTGGCGTTGAGCCACGAAGTCGGCTTTTGCCTGGGCATCGGAATAGCCGGGGTCGTCGGCAAGGATCTTGCTCAACGCAGCCGCGGCCTTGTCCCAGTCCTCCTCAGCGATGGCGGCTTCGGCGGCGGCATATTCCTGGGCGAGCGTTTGCTGGCGTTCGGCTCGGGCCAGGCCCAGTTGCGCCTCCGGGTCATCAGGCGAGATTTCGAGCACCTTCTTGAAAGCGGCCTGTGCGCCTTCATAATCGCCCACCGACAGACGCGCCTGCCCGCGGTTGTAGATATCCTGCGCCTCTCGTCCGGTGGGAGTCATCCACGGCAGCCGGCCCTGGAAGGCGATCAACACCAGCGCGACGATGCCCACAAGAGCCAGCACCGCGACCCCCAGGGTCTGCCAGCGCCTGAAGCGAGACGCTGTCCGCGAGGCGACCGGTGGCCTGGGGGCAGAGATCGCTTCTGGAGCGCCAGGTATAACCGGCGTGGTCGCTTGAAGCTGCAAGAACCAGCGAACTTCATCCAGCAGCGCCTCCAGGCCGGGACGCGTCGGTTGCAGCTCCTTCAATCGGCTGAACCGATCCAGCGCCTGTTCCCAGTTGCGATGCTGATAGGCTGCCATGCCCTCGTAGTAGAGAGCCTCGGCCGGATCGGGCGGTGGCGCGGTGAAACTGCGCGCGCGGTTCGCCATGCCTCCTCCAGCGGGCGAGCGCGGCGATGGAGGGGACGATGGCGTGATAGCCGGCGCAGCCTCTAGAGATTGGCCAGCGCCTTCGACGCCATCCGGCGCTGCACCGGCGCCCGGCCTCGTCTCCCCCGGCCCTCCGGCAGAGTCTTGGTTCGGGATGATTTCGCCCGGCTGAGCCGACGGCAGGCGATTACCTTTCGTCATTTACAGCTAACGCTTCCCATCATTCTCGGCGGGCGGCGGTACCGCTTGAGCAGGGCTTTCCCCGCTCGCCGCGGCCGCTCCGCCTGTTCCGCTGCCCGAGCCTTCGATCAGGCTCAGGTAAACGCCATATAGCGGCCAGTCCGACACGCGAATGTCGTCCACGAAGCTCCAGGTGTTGAACAGATTGTCATTCCGATTCCAGTTCGAGAAATCCAGGCGCACGGTCTGGCCCGCATAGGACCGTAAGTCGATGATTGCTCGCTTCCAGCCGGTGTCGTAAAGCTGGCCATAGACCTTCGTCGGGTTGCCGTCTCGCAGCAGGAGGTGTTGCGTCCCCGCTGCATCGTACGCGGAGACATCCAGGCTATCGCACAGGCCATCCGTACAGTTCTTGCTGTACAAAACGTCATAAGTCAGGATGCGATACCAGAATGTCAGCGTGGGGCGTTTGGCCTGACTCAGGTCCGGCACGCGGATTGCCTGGGAGATGGCAGCGTTCCCGATCGGCACCGAACCCGGATCGGTCGGGCTGGGCAGACTGGGCCCGTAGGCATCTGTGCCTAAGCGCGCTGCAAAGATCGTGGTGCTGTAGGGACCGGTCGTCGGAACGACCGCTTTGAAAAGAGTGCCGCTGGCATCCCATTCGGTGAAATTGCCGGTGTCGAAGCTGCCGTTGTGGACAGTCTCGATCATGGTGTACGTATCACCGGCCGTGAAGGGCTGTCGATTGCCCGCCTGGTCACGGGCAGCCACGCGGAAGAAGTACGTGTGACCGCGCTGTCCCGAGTAGGTGGCCGTGGTGGCGGTCGTATTCGACTGCCAGTTCTGCCAGTCGCCCGTGTATCCGTCGCGCACCTGGACATCGAACGCCGCCAGGCCCGAGCCGGGTGTCGGATCAGTGCCTTGCCAGCTCACGTCGAAGCTAAGCGTGGACTGGTAGTGGTACAACGGATTCAGGCTCGCTGTCGGCGCCTCGTGATCGACATTCACGGCGAAAACGTGAGCCGGCTCCACGTTGCCAGCGATGTCGGTGCTGGAAATCCGAACCACGTGCTGGCCGTCATTGCCTACGACGAAGCTACTGCCGGCGGTCCAGGGCCCATCGTCTACCTGATAGCGGATGGCGTCCAGTCCCGATGCCGCGTCCGTGGCCGTCATAGCAAAGGACACCGGCCCCAGATACCAGCCGTATTGGCCTGCGGTCCCAGTCCGCGTGATAATCGTGGCAGGTGGAGTGGCATCGTACCATAGGGCATCAGGAAGCGCAACCGCTGTGCTACTGTCGCTATTGCCCGCCCCATCGCGCAGCCAAACGTAGGCGCTATGCTTGCCTTCGCCGGGCACTTGCACCCCTCCTGCGGCCTCGCTTCCCGGATAGAACGTACCGTCGGCGGAGTCTGTGGGCGGGGCGTCAAACTTCACGTAGGCGCCCGCGATGCCTGATTGATCCAGTGGTGAAGTCCAGCGGACGGTGAAGTCATTCCAGTGGTGCCACCCGGCCGGCTCGGCCCGGACGTTATCGGGAGCGGCCGGCGCATTGGCATCGATGCGCACGGTCATCGAGTGAGTGCTCTCCACGTTGCCGGCCACATCATCCGCGCCGAACTCCAGGATGTGCTTGTCGGAGGTGGCGATGCTAAGCTGGATGGTCGTCAGCGTGGTGGTGATCCAGTCGCCGTCATCCAGCCGATAGCGCAGCAAGGTGATCCCGGAAAGGGAATCGACCGTGTGCAGGGTGACGGTCACAGGCGAGCGATACCAACCATCCGTGCCGGTCACTCCCTGGATCGTGGCTGTGGTCGTCGGGGGTGTGGCATCATACCGCAACAGGGGCGCTTCGGCCCGGGTGTGATAGTCCGCGTTCCCGGCCGCGTCGCGCAGCCACAGGAACAGATGGTGCACGCCCTCGCTGGGCACGCTGAGTCCGTCCAGCCGGTTGGTCTGCGGTGAGAAAGTGCCGTCCGATGATCCTGTGGGCTCGGTGTCCAAGCGGTAGTACACGCCGGCGACGCCGCTCAGATCGGTCGAGTTGGCCCACTGCACGCTGAACTGGTTGACGCGGTTCCAGGTGCCGGGGATGGTCTCGATGGCGATAGGGGTGCCCGGCGCGGCAGTATCGATCTTGACCTGCACCGGGAAGCTGGTTTCGACGTTGCCGGCGACATCGACGGAGTAGAAGGAGAGGGTATAGTAGCCGTCGGCGGTCAACTGGAACTGCGTGCCGGTCTGCCAGGGGCCATCGTTGATCCGGTAATAAGTAGCCGCTATGCCCGATCCTGTATCCGAGGCGATCAGCTTGACGGTGAGCTGCGACGTATACCAACCGTTCTGACCCTGGGTGCCCTCGATCAAATAGGCCGTGGACGGAGGCGTCGTGTCCAACGGGACTTGCTGCGAACCCACGGCGCTGCGATTGCCGGCCGCGTCTCGCCCGTAGTAGTCAATCGTATATCTTCCGTCGCTGATCAATTGGAACTGGTTGATGGACTGCCAGGCGCTGCCGTTCAGCCGGAAATAGGCATGTGGGTCGCCCGACAGCGTATCGGTGACGGCCAGGTTGAACGTGATCGGCGCGGTGTACCAGCCGGTAGCTTGGGGCGGTCGCGCCGCAGTGAGCGACACGGCAGGCGGTGTCAAGTCGAGCGCGAGCTGCACCGTCTTGCTGATTTCACCGTTGCCGGCTATGTCCTGGGCAAAATAGGAGATGGCGTGCTGGCCCTCGGCAGCAACCTGGAGCGAAGGGGTGGTATCCCAATCCCCATCATCGAGGCGATGATAGACGTTCGCCAGCCCGGAACCGCCCGCCGTATCCTGCCCCTGGAAGGCCGCTGAGACGGTCCCGCTGTACCAACCGTTGGCCGGCAGTGGTGGAGTCAGCTCGATCGAGCTCGTGGCCGGCGTGCCATCATACCAGAAGACTTGCGGATCAAGGTTACGGTTGAGATGGCTTACGTTGCCCGCGGCGTCCCCCAACCAGATATAGAGGTCGTGTTTGCCGTCGCCGGGGACGATGATATCCGACAAGGTGTTGGTAGTGCTGACGAAAGTGCCGTCGGTGGGGAAGGAGCCGGGTTGATCGAACCGGTAGTAAGCGCCGACAATGCCCGAGGCATCCGGCGGGTTCGTCCATCTTTCAGCAAAACTGTTCACGTTCGTCCAGACCCGCGCGGGCGTGCCGATCAAGCCGGAAGGAGGCGCCGGCGACGTGCGGTCGAGGTAAAGGGTGGTGCTGGTGTTCGCATTCTGGTCCGCACGGTTCAACGTATCTTGGAGCCACACATACAGCATATGCGCGCCGTCCGTGGCCGGCTTGATCCCGCTGATGCTGCTGGTACCGGTAATGTATGTGCCGTCGTGCGGGCTGAGCGGCGGCGAATCGAGCTTGTACCACGCGCCGGCCACGGGGCTCACGTCGGGCGGGTTGGTCCATACGATGCTGAAATCGTCAACGTTCGTCCAGGTCGCCGGCATCGCCATCAGGTTCAAAGGTGCAGCAGGCGGGTCACTATCGATGGTGAAGAACGTATCGCTACGGTCCGACGTGTGGTTGCCCGCCTGATCAACCACCTCCACCTGCACCAACGCCTGATCGGTGTTCACGATTCCCGGCGGGGTCCAGATGTGACTGCCGGTATTGGACAGGCCACTGGCAATGACCGTCCAATCCACCCCGCCGTTGTAGGAAACGCTAAGCGTGATCGGATTAGATGGCAGCGTGACGCTTTGAGTGATGGTCCAGGTGACCGTGTACGGTTGCCCGCCGGCCAGAATCTCACCGCCGTTGGGCGCTGTCAGCGTCACGCCGGGCGGCGTCGTGTCGTAGACGAAGGTGGACCCGATACCCGGTGTCTCCGCGTTGCCGGCGACATCGGTCGCCTGGCTGCGCACCGTGTACGTTCCCTTGTTAGTCCACGCCGGTTGCGCGCCGGCGTAATTCCACGTCGCGGTGCCCGCGGCCGCCAGCCATTGCTCGCCGCTCACCCAATCGGCGCCGTCCCAGTAAAGGCCGGTGGCGGCGTCGCGGATGCTCACGCTCACCAGGCCCACGCCCGAGCCGCCGATATCCGTCGCCGTGCCGGCGATCGCTACGAGCGGCGGCGCCAGGGTCACGCCCACGGTACTGGTCGGCAGCGTGCCATCGTACCAGAAGACCTGCGGATCTACGTTGCGGTTAAGATGGCTCACGTTACCTGCGGCATCCACCAGCCAGATGTAGAGGTCGTGCTTGCCATCGGCTGGCACGGCGATGTTCGACAGGGTGTTGACGGTGCTGGCAAAAGTGCCGTCGGTGGGGAAGGCGCCGGGCTGGTCTACGCGATAGTATGCGCCCACGATGCCGGACAGGTCCGACGGGTTAGTCCACGTCTCGGCGAAGCTATTGACGTGAGTCCAGGTTCGCGCTGGCACACCCTGCAAATTGAACGGCGGCGGCGGCGGGGTACGGTCAAGGTACAGGGTGGTGCTGGCCGCGTGCGTATGGTCTGCACGCCCCAGGCTATCCTGAAGCCAGATGTAGATCGGGTGCGCGCCGTCCGTGCTCGGCTGGATGCCATCAATGTTCGTGAGCCCGGCGCCCGCCACAAAAGTCCCATCGGTGTCGGTCGTGGGCGCCGAGTCGAGCTTGTACCAGGCGCCGGCGACTCCACTGGCGTCAGATGGATTGGTCCACGACGCGCCGAAGCTGGCGACATTCGTCCAGGTCCCCGGCGTGGCGGTCAAGCCCAGCGGTGTCGCGGGCGGCGTCGTGTCCACTTGAACAGTGAAGTCAGGGCTGCTTTCGAGCGTCCCACCGATCTCTTGAATCTGGTACCGGATGAGGTTCAGGGTAGCTGAATCGGGAAAGGTCAACCCGGTCACCGCGAGGGTCTGCGTGGTGCTGACGGCCCCGGTGACCGACAGGCCGGCAGCGGTCCAGGCCGACCAGGAAACCCCACCGTCGGTGCTGACCGCGTACCTGGCCGTGACGGGATCGAGCCCGCCTGGCGCCTCCGCCGTGACGCTGCTGGCCACCGGCAGGGCGGTAACCCAGCCGGCGGGTGAGAATCCGGACCACGAAATGGCCTGGGGCGCCTGGGAGCGGCTCAGCAGCGGGGAGCGCAAGGCCGGCAGGAGCCCTGCACCGAACACGGGCAGCGCTGCCACCGTGAGAAGCAACACTGCAGGAATGGCGACCAGGAGCCATCCCCTCGCGCCTCTGAACTGCCGCAGGAGGATCCACCATTTGAGGCCGGATTCGTGTTGTGCGGACCGAAAATCGACGGGCATACCCCTACCTCAAGCTCTTGACATGAAGACAGGGGAACCGGCGCCCGCGAAAAGCACAGGACGCAGCCCCCCTGTGAAGAAAGTGGTCTGCGCGCCGGACAACCTCACCCGCTGGAGCCGCTCGCCTCAAACCGATATCCCACGCCGCGCGCGGTGAGAATGTAGCGAGGCTCGTCCGGGTTGGGTTCCAGCTTCGAGCGCAGTCTGCGGATGTAAACAGCGACTTGATTGGAGTAACCTTCGTAGTCGTAACCCCACACCGTGCTCAACAACTGTTCGTGGGTCAACACCCGGCCATTGTTGCGAGCCAGGTAGTGCAGCAGCCGGAATTCGATCGGTGTGAGTTCCAGGCCGCGGCCAGCGGGTGTGGTGACCGTATTGTTCACAGGGTCCAGGCGAAAGCCATCGATGGTCAGTTGGCTCTGGGGCTCGCCGAAAGTGAACGCCTCGGCTCGCCGCATCACCGAGCGGACACGCGCAAGCAGTTCCGATGGCTCGAACGGTTTGGCCAGGTAATCATCAGCGCCCAGGTCGAGACCAAACACTCGATCGCTCGTTTCACCTTTAGCTGACAAGATGATGATGGGCAAGTTGGTAGTGCGGCGCAGTTGGCGGGTAACCTCCCAACCATCCATCCCCGGCATCATGACGTCCAGGATGAGGAGGTCAGGCGCCCTGTCATCAATCATTCGGAGCGCATCGCGACCGTTATCAGCGGTGAATACGGTATACCCTTCTTCACGTAAAAGGAATGCCGTCATCTTCAGGCTAGGGCGGTCATCATCAACGATCAGAATCCGCATGGTCCCGGGTTTCTCCTCGGCCACGGCCTGTGGTGGCGTCGACCGGTCAGTTTTTCCATCGTCATTATACCATCGGGCCGGGTCGGCGGCAAAAGCCTTGCGGGTTTCTGAAGCAATATGGCTCGTTTTGTCAGACATCGTATCGAATCCTTTTCCAGGCAATTCGATACGATGGTAGCCCGAACAGATGAACACAGGATGAACGGTGAGGCGAGAGAAACTGACAGTCTGTTCAGATATGCCTGACAGCAAGGGGGGTGCCCTGCGCTACCTCAGGGGCCGACCCATTTCTGAAACAGATCGGCCAGACTCGCGCCGGCAACTTCTTCGGCCAGCGCACGGAACGCTTCAGGGGTGGCAATCTGCCACATTTCGCTGGCATAATATCGGCGGAGGAAATCGGTCATTTTCTCCGCGCCGAGCCGGTCGCGCAATGCCAGGAAAAAGAGTGGCCCTCGACCGTAGACGATGGCACTGTATTCGTCGGCGGTGTAGCTGGCGACGGGCAGGCCGATGGGCATCGCCTGGTTCGACGCGCGCGCCAGGCGCGCGTTCATCGCCGCGATAAAGCCCTCACCGCCCTGCTCACCGTAGGTGTCCAGGTAATAGAGAAAGGCGCTGTATTGCGCCAACGACTCATCCAGCCAGGGATGGTTGATCTGGTCGTTCCCCACCGCGTTGTACCACCACTGGTGCGCCACCTCGTGCGCCGTGGCCGACTCGAAGAAATCCTGGCGCGCCGGGTCGCTGTATAGCCGCTCGGCGATGGCGATCATACCAGGATATTCCACCCCGCCCGCGCTCGTGCCCGTTGCGGCCACGTCCAGCTCACGATAAGGGTAGGCGCCGAACTCCTTTTGGTAGATCACCAGCGCCCTGGCCACCCAATCCAGCGCCTTCTGTCCACCCCCCTCATCTTGGGGCAGGAAGTAGCTGTTAACCGTTATATCGCCCACCGGCGCGCTGAGCGAGCGGTAATCCTTGCTGGCAACGATGTTGAAATCCCGCATCGGCCCGCCACCGAGTTGCCAGGTGGCCGTGCCGTCCGCGTTTTGCGTCCGGCCCAACGTCGCGCCGGTGGCGACGACGGTCAGATCGGCAGGCGCGGTGAAGGTCACATCGTAGAGGCTGGCGTCGTGGAAGATCACATCACCCCAGGGCGCCGGCGTCTCCAGCCGCCAACCGGTATCGTAGACCGCGACAGTGGGATAGAAGTGTGCCATCGCCAGCACGTCGCTGGTCAGCGCAAACTCACCATAGTTGCCCACCCCTTCGCCGGACGGAATCGGCTCGGCGAAACGGAGTGACAGATCGACCGAATCGCCGGGTGCCAGCGGCGGATCCAGCGGCAGCCCGACCGCGTCGTCGCCCGTCGGGTAGGTGACCGTCACCGGCCGACCGGCGGCCTGCGCGTCCGTCACGGTCATTCCGTCATCCCACAGGTTGGGGTACAGGTGCAGGTAAACAACATCCAGCGGGATCGTCTCCCGGTTGGTGTAGCGAATTTCCTCCTGGCCCGCCAGCCGGCTCAGGTCAGGTGCCAGGTTCACCGTCAACCGGTACTCGGTCATACCCTCGGTGCGGATCGATCCCTCGGCTTGCGGGCGCAGCACCGCATCGTAGACTTGCTGACCGGCCGAGTCAGGGACGTCGCTGGGCGCTGAAGTCGGTTGTGCCGCGGCCGGCGTGGCCGGGGGTTGCGTGGTCGCGGTTGGAGAAGACGCCGCGGTGGTCGGTGCGCCTGTTGGGATCACAGGCGGCGCGGGGCGCAAGGCACATCCGGTCAACACCAGGCAAAGCAGCAAGGGTAAAAAGCGTATCGATCGCATCAGGTAAACCGTCCGGCATATCCGTAGCGAGATTCTACAACGGGGATGCCGGTTTGGGCAAGGAGCTTGACTTTAGCCTGATCCTGCGACACAATCACTGCCTGTAGAACGTTCAACGCCAAACGTGTAACCTTCGTCGGAGGGTCCCCATGTCCACCATCCGCCACCCCGTTCGCCAGCTCCGGCGGACCCACCAGATCGGGAGCACCTTCGCGCGGCACGGCTTCGGGTTTGCCTGGGAGCAGCTTCGGCCCACCCTGCGGGCGCGCTTCCGGCGGGCGCCGGCTCCGCCGAAGAGCGTGCCCGTCGAGGCCCTCGCCGAACACTTCCGGCTGGCGTTGGAGGAGCTCGGCCCGACGTTTATCAAGCTCGGCCAGGTGCTCAGCACGCGGCCCGACCTGCTGCCGCCCGCTTACATCGCGGAGTTGTCCAAGCTGCAGGACGAGGCGCCCCGGCAGCCGTGGGACGAGATCAGCACGGTGCTGGCCCGGGAGTACGGCCGGCCCGCGAAGGAGGTTTTCGCCAGCATCGAGCATGAGCCGATGGCCGCCGCCTCTCTGGCGCAGGTCCACGCGGCGACCCTGCCGGACGGCGCCGAGGTCGTTGTGAAGGTGCAGCGGCAGGGCATTCGCGAGACCATCGACACTGATCTTGCGATCATGGCCGACCTGGCCGCGGGCGCCGATCTTACACCGTTCGGCCACGAGCACGATCTGCCGGGCGTCGTCCAGGAGTTCGCGACGACGCTCCGCAACGAGATGGACTACCGCCGCGAGGGCCGCAACGCGGATCGCCTGCGCCGCAACTTCGCTAAATGGGCGCAAGTATACGTCCCGAAAGTCTACTGGGACTATTCTACCCCCCAGGTGCTCGTGCTGGAACGCATCCGCGGCATCAAAATCAACGCCATCGAGGCCATGATCGCAGCGGGGGTCGATCGCAAGGCGGTAGCGCTCTACGCCGCGCAGGTCATCGTTAAGGAAGTGCTGGAAGACGGCTTCTTCCACGCCGATCCCCACCCCGGCAACTTCGTGGTGATGCCGGGCAACGTGCTCGGGGTGATGGACTTCGGCATGATGGGCGTGCTGGACGAGGCGATGCGGCTCGACCTGGCGCGGCTATATATCGCAGCAATCGAGATGTCCACCGACGACGTGGTGGATCAACTGCTCCGGACGGGCGCAGTGGCGGAAGATGTGGATCGCCATAGCCTGGCACGCGACATCAGCGCGTTGCTGGACAAGTATCGTGGCATCACCCTGAAGGAAATCCGGGCGTCCGAAGTAGTGGCCGATGTCATCCCGATCGCATTCCGGCATCACTTACACCTGCCGTCGAGCCTATGGCTGCTGGGCAAAACGCTGAGCATGTTGGAAAGCGTGGGGCTCCAACTGGATCCCGACTTCGATGTCTTCGCCGTGTCGGGGCCTATCGTCAGCCGACTGATGTGGCGGATGATCATGCCCAGGCGCCCGTTGCGGCTGACCATGCTGCGCCGTGGCACCGAGCTGGCCGATATGATGGAGTTGGTGCCGCGCGCCGCCAGCCGTCTGCTTCAGAGAGCCGAGCGTGGGGACTTGTTCTCGCTGCGAATTCGCGAGGCGGGCGATTTCGTTCGCGCCCTCGATCGGGCATCCAGCCGGTTGGCGATCAGCCTGGTGCTCGCCGCGTTGATCATGGGCACCGCCTGGCTGATCCCCCACGCGGCCGGCAACACAATCGCCCGCCTGCTCACCATCGCCGGCTTCGTGCTCTCCGCGCTGATGGGCGTGTGGCTGGTGATCTCGATGCTCTGGCCGCGGCGGCCGGGGCGTTGAACGCTGGAACGTTCTAACGTTCCAACGCCTGCGCCAGATCCGCGATGATGTCCGCGGGATCCTCGATGCCCACCGACAGCCGCACCAGCCCGTCGCCGATGCCGATCCGTCGCCGCGTCTCAAAGTCCAGCGCGCGGTGGGATGACATGGCCGGGTAGAGCGCCAGGCTGTAAACGTCACCCAGCGTCGTCGCGGGCAGCACGAGTTTGAGCGCCTCCATAAACCGGAAGACCCGCCCCCGGTCGCCGTCCCGCAGGTCGAAGCTCATCATCGCGCCGAACGCGCCGCGCTCCAGCAGCCGCGCGGCCAGGGCATGCTGCGGGTGCGACAGGAGGCCGGGATAGTTCACCCTGCTCACTTGTGGCCGCGCGGCCAGCCACGCGGCGACCTGCGCGGCGTTGTCGCACTGGCGTTGCATCCGCAACGGCAGCGTCTTGATTCCCCGCAGCACCAGCCACGCCTCCTGCGGCCCCAGGTTGGCGCCCACCAGCTTGTTGATCTCATTTAGCTCGCGGCGCCGCGTCGCGCTGGTCACGGTCACGCCGCCCAGCACGTCGCCGTGGCCGCCCAGGTACTTGGTCGCGCTGTGGACCACGTAATCCGCGCCCAGGCCCAGTGGGTGACAAAGGTAGGGGGTGGCGAAGGTGTTGTCCACGATCAGCGCAGCGCCGGCCGCGTGGGCCAGTTCGGCCAGCCGGGGCAAATCTGCCACCTTCAGCAGCGGATTGGACATCGTCTCGACGATCAGCGCGACGGGAGGGGCGGACGAGGACCGGGCAGCCGCGAGGGCCGCCCCTACGGCGTCGAGATCCGCCGCATCCACAAAGCGCGGGGTCACGCCCTGGGTGGCAAGGAGCTTCGTCAGCACCGCGTAGGTCGCACCATACACGTCGTGCGCGGCGACGACGGTTGTCCCGGCCCGCGCGCCCGCGGCCAGCAGCGCGCCGTGGATCGCGGCCATGCCCGAGCTGTACGCCAACGCGGCCTCGCCCCCTTCCAGCGTAGCAACCGCCGTTTCCAGCGCGGTCAGCGTGGGGTTGCCGTAGCGGGTGTACATCGGCCCGTCGTACGTGCCCGCAAACGCCGCGTCCAGCGTCTCCATGTCGTCGTAGAAATAGCTCGCGCTGTGGTAGATCGGCGTCACGACCGGCGTAAAGTCCGGTTTCGGCGCCCGCTCGCCCGCGTGAACGGCGAGGGTATGAATAGAGGGCATGAAAGTCTCCTGAGTTGGGATACAGAAAATCCTGGTTAACGGCGATCTCTGATGGGGAGGCCACCGGAACACTACTTCATTGCCAGCGCCTTCTCCCGTTCCTCCCAATCCGGCAGGTACGCGGCCATGAAGCTCTTGAACACCTTGCCGTGGTTCGGTGCGAGGAGGTGCACCAACTCGTGCACGATGGCGTACTCGCCCGCTGATCGAGGGAGTGTCAGGAGCTCGCTGTTCAGCGTCAGCCGGCCGGCAGTGGACATGGAGGCCCACTTGGTCGTCATGGGCCGGATGTGAACCTGCCGCCGATCGAAGAAGGACTTGACCGCCTCTTCATAGCTCCAGCCGCTGCTGTTACCCTGCCCCGAAAATCGCCCACCTACCCCCCGACCCCCTCCCTGCGAGGGAAGGGGAGCGTCAACACCCCCCTCGCTTCGCAGGAGAGGGGGCAGGGGGGTGAGGTTTTCCAATTGAAGATGTCCTTCCGGCTCGTGCTCTACGTGGCCGCGTAGTAGAAGTCCAGCAGCTCGGTGACCTCGAACACCTGGGGCGCGAGGAGCAGCTCCGGCGTCTGGCGGTGGTAGCGGCGGACCTGGTCGATGCCAATCGCCAGCCCGTCCGCCTTGCCCGCGTTCTTGGTCTCGGCCACCGCGACCGGGGTGCCATTGACCAGGAAAACGACATCGGCCCGGTTGGCGCAGCGGGGGTTGCGCTGCCGCCATTCGTCGGTGACATGGTAGACGTTGGCCGTCAGGTCATCGAAGTCGACCAGCCGGACGTTGCGCTCGCGGTCTTCCTCCGGCACGAAGACCGAACCCTCCCCGCGCAGCCAGGCCAGCATGTCGCGGTTGCCGGTGATGTCGGCCCGCAGCAGGGTGAGCTGGCGGATGATGCTATCGGCGCGGCCTTCGTCCACGATGCCGGGGTTGAGCTTGAGAAGCTGCTCCCGCAGCACATCGGTGAAGAAGAGCCCGGCCTCGCCCCCGCGCAGACGCAGCGCCTCGGCCGCGGGGACGTAGTCCCAGCCGATGGCGCAGGCGTAGCGGAGCATGGGGTCTTGGACGGCAGTGCGTTCGGACACGGCGGCTTTCCTTTCAGGCGCGGCCCTTCCGATGGGCGCATCGCGATGATCAGCGGACGAGATGCATGCAGATCATGGCTTATTGCCGATCCGTTGTTTTGATTTGCTCGCGCGTGCCGGATGGGACGAGACATGCCCGCGATAGGGGCCTCGCGTGCGTCCGCTTTCCTGCTCCCTGGACGGCATCGGTGTTTCTTCGTTGAGGGCCGCCTCCAGTAGCTCTGCCACCCAACTGTTCAGGCTCTTGTTCCGCAATCGGGCCTGGAAAGCGATATCGCGGTGCAGCACAGGCGGAATCCGCACGGTGAAGGTGCCCGAGTAGGGTCGCTCTGGCTCCTCGCCCCGCTCGGCACAGAAAGCCAGGTAGTCGTCCACCGACTCCTGGAAGGCGCGCCGTAACTCCTGCACCGTCTCGCCCTGAAAGGTGATCACGTCGCGCAGGTTGATCACTTCCCCGTGGAAAATCCCCGCCTCGTCATCATACTCTACCAGACCCAGGTAACCTTTGTATTCCATCATGGCTCAACTCCGGCCGTCTGCAAAAAGCGCCGCACCGACTTGACCGCTCCCTTGTCGGTCGTCCGCTCCGGATGGGGTCGATGAAACACGGCGCGCACGCCGCCCAGCGCCACGCGCACCCGTGACCCTGCCCCCTCGGATAGCTCACCTCCTAACGCGATGAACAAACTCTCGATGTCGCGCTAGGCGATATCCGAGCGTTCGGGCCGTTCATAGACGGCCTCCAGCGTCTTCCGGTGTTTCGTGCTGAGTTCGCTAGATGATACCACAGACTGATATCACTTTCAAGTATTCCGCAGCGGTTCGCGCATTCGTGATCTATCCGTGGACGGCCAACCCCACCGCCGGCACCCGCCCCGTCATCAACTCCTCCACAGCGCGCTCTCCCGTTCCAGCGCGGCGATTTTGGCGTCGCAGACGCTCAAGGTATTCACGATGCGTTCCTGCTCGTCGCGAGGAGCCAGCAGTGCTGGATATGCCCCGAGCTTGGTGCTGTTGATGGATGCCAGATTAGTCGTCTGATGTCCGACATTCAAGAAGTAGGCTTTCCCATATGGGCTCTGTGTCTGATAACTAAGGAACTCAGGGGTGAGCAAGTCCCTGTTGACTCGAACAGCGAAGACGTGGTTCTGATGAACACATTCTGGTATCTCGTCATTCCAGATGAACCCGCGTCCGAGTTTGTCAGCATCGCCACCTTCGGTCATCAGCACATCACCGGCCTGAAGCCGATAACGGTCGTATTCGTCTGCGCGTATCTCGATGTTTTTGATTTCGGACAAGTCGAGATAACCATCTTGAACGTTGGCGACCCGGAGATACGGCACCTCGATGGTTGGCTGGTCATCTCTGAACCTGCACCCCTTCGCCGTACCTGTTTGGATGTACGCACACTTCTCCAGACGGACAACCTCCCAACTCACCGGCACCTCCCCAATCGGCGTCTGCTTCGTCGGCTCGCCGCGGGTGCCGCGCGTGAACAGATGCGCCATGAGCGCGGCCTTGCGCTCCCGCTCCAACGCGATCTCGCGCTGCCGGGCTTCCCTGGCAGTCTGGACGGCGCGCAGAACGCGGGCGATGGTGCGCTGTTCGGGCAGGGACGGTAGAGCAATTCGCAGATCCTCTACTGCTCGTTGACTCAGACGTTGCCTGCCGGTCGTACCCTCCATCTTTCCGGCCAAGTCTGACCGTACTTCACTTCGCAGGAGGTAGTAGAAACCAGGAATTTCCAATTGTCACTTGGTCCGAGTCCCACTTTCGTGCCCTACTCCAACATCTCCCCAGTCCCGACGGCGACCTGGCCATGAGCGCATCACCCGGTTTGACAAGGCGCAGGGATGGCATACAATCAGCGGTAAGATGTCGAGTATATGCCGGAAGGTGAACCGTGAATGCGATACCTATAACTTTGCCGATCAGCGATCTGCGCGAACGCCAGAATGAAATCCTGGCGACCCTGGCCCGCGAGCACGTGCTGCTGACGCAACACGGCCGGCCGGCCGCGGTGATGGTCTCCCCTGAACAGTGGAACCGCCTCATGGCCATGCTGGAAGACTTGCAAGACGCGGCCGACGCGGCCGACGCGCGCCGGGAAGCGGGCGCAGTGGACTTCGACACGTACCTGGCCAGGCGGGAACGTGTATCAACTGCGGCTTAAACCCAGCGCGGAGAAAGACCTGGATCGCCTGCAAGGGGAGCTGTGGCAGCGTACCAAAGAGGCGCTCTTAGGGTTGCGCACAAATCCCCGGCCACCCGGCTGCGTGAAGCTGGCTGGGGGTAGCTGGCGGATTCGCATCGGTGACTGGCGCGCCATCTACGACATCGACGATACCGCGCAGACGGTGACGGTATTGCGCGTGAAGCATCGCCGGGATGTCTATAAGGCGCCGTGAGCGGGGGAGCGGGCGTTGAACCCGTTTTGACAATTTCCGGCAAGCAGGTATATGCTGCCGGTCATAAAAAGCCGAACGGGGCAACGCGAGAACGTCACCCCGTCCGTAGGCTCCCGGTGGGGAAACACCGAGAACCGTGAGAGAGAGTGTATCACGGCTCACGTGTCCCCGCCAAAACGGGAGCGTGGGCCGTTTTGTTAGGCCAAGTCAAACAGCGGACACCCCTGGCGGGGGCGCCAGCTAACCTGCCAGGCTACAGCATGAGCCCGTAGGGAATCGAACCCTAAACCCGCGGCTTAAAAGGCCGCTGCTCTGCCAATTGAGCTACGGGCCCAACGACCAGAGTATAGCATAGCCGCTGCCAGCAGACAAGAAACGCCCCAGGAATTCCAAAGTCGTATTTGAGATCGCGCCTTTCGGCCTTTGTTGGTTGCTCTTCACATTCCCGGCAGCAGTGGTTGGTGTGGGGGCCGCTGGCCGGCCAGGAGCACGAACGGCGCGGCCCGATCGGCGCGGGCCCCCAGCTTGCGCAGATCGCCGATCTCGCGCAGCGTGCCCTGGCGCCGGGCCTGCACGATCGCCCTGGCCGAGGTCGGCCCGATGCCGGGGACGCGCAGCAGCTCAGGCAGCGGCGCGGCGTTGATCTCGACCGGGAAGCGCTCGGGATGCGCCTGCGCCCACGCAGCCTTGGGATCGATCTCCTGGCTCAATTGCCCGTCGTTGCCGAAAGGCAGCTCGTCAAGCGAGAATCGATAGAAGCGCAGCAGCCAGTCAGCCTGGTAAAGCCGGAATTCGCGGCGCGGGTCGGTGGGTGTGACGTTCTCCAGGGGCGTGTCACGCACCGGGCTGAACGCGCTGTAGTATGCTCGCGTCAGCCGGATTTCGCGGTAGAGCATCTGCGCGGTGGACAGCAACTCGCGGTCGCTTTCTCCCGCCGGGCCGACGACAAACTGCGTGGACATGCCCAGGCGCGCATGACCGATCTTATCTCCATCAGCCCTCCTTCCCCGCCAGGGAGCGCGGGACCCGATCTCCTCTGTGCGGTCAACAGGGGAGCCGGCGGAGAGGTTCCTGCGGATGATCTCCGCCGCGATGTGCAGCGGCCCGACCAGCGCCTCCATCCGCTTCAACGGCGCGAGCGCTGCCAAGGCGCCCGGCGTGGGCGCCTCCAGATTGGCCGACACCCGGTCGGCCAGCTCGACAGCCCGCTCGATGTGCGCAGCCTCCGCGCCGGGCAGCAGTTTCAGGTGGATGTAGCCGCGAAAACCGTACTTATCCCGGATCAGCTCAGTTGTTGCCAGCATCTCGTCCATGGTCCGGTTCGTGCCCATCACGCCTGAGCTGAGGAACAGGCTTTCCACCAGGCCGGCACGGTACATCAGGTCGAAGCTGTGCGCCAGCTCATCCGGCGTCACGTGCGTGCGGCGGATATCGCGGCCGGCGCGGAACGCGCAGTAGTTGCAGTTGTTCTGGCACGCGCTGGTTTGGAGCACCTTGAGGGTCGCTTTGCACTGGCCGTCCGGGGTGTGGAGGTGCGAGATGCAAGGAAGCACGCGCGGATCGGGCGACGCGCTGGTCTCCGGCGCGAAGAACCCGCGGCCCCCGGCGATCACATCCGGCGCGGACGCGCTGCAATCATCGTACCGGGCCGCCTGGCCCAGCAGGTTGAGTCTCTCGCGGATATCCATGGCTGCCTCCTGAACGGGACAGCCATATTATACGAACAAATGTTCAATTCGTCAATTCACGCGATGCTCACGCGTGAACCCGCCGCCGTTTTTACCACATCGATACGCGCGGGGAAAAGATCCCTCAGTTCTTCGATGTGCGTGATCACGATGATCCGCTCGAAGTCGTGCTGGATGGAGTTGATCGCCTCCACCACCAGCGATCGGCCCTGGGAATCCTGCGACCCGAAGCCCTCGTCGATCACCAACGTCTGGAGCTGCGCGCCGGCGCGGCGGGCGAGTAGCTTGCTGATCGCGATGCGCAGCGCCAGGTTAGCGCGAAACGCTTCGCCGCCGGAATTGTGTACTAGAATCGGGCCAGTTCCCGCAACAAACGAGTGATTGTCCGGCACAACCAGATCGTAGACATGTGTGTCTGTGGGCGCGGTTTCTCTGATCTCCTTGACTTCCAACACATTCCAATCGCGCAGCAACTCGGACATCCGTTTGTATTGCTCGCGGCTGCGCAATGGAACAATTCGCGTCCCACATGGATGGTGTCCATCGAGCGCATCTCGTCTGATCCGTCTCGACTTGCCTCGCCGCTGGATCTCCAGCAAAGAGATGGGGATGCCGCTGAGTCTTGTTTGATTTGTGTACTTAACCAGTTCCAGAGGCTTGTCCAGCAATTCCCTAACGTTTCCCTGTCCCGAGACAGCGATCCGATAGGACTCTTGATGATTCATACCTCTACGAAAACCGGCGTCGCCGTGTCTTTCAACGCGAGCGATAATCCCAAGTTGACCGCATACAAAGAGTACATCAGCGACAAGCCCGGGACTGACCGTCACGATGCTTGCTTCAACTTGAGACCTTTGGGCGCGTATCCGCACGTGCCCGTCACCCGCAATCAGTCCGCGCAGGAAGGCCACCTTTGCCTCCCTGGAAGCATTGAAAACACACTGAGGCACACGCTTATGTGATGCGCCCCGCCCAATCATGTTCCCCACGATATGCGCGAGCAAACGCCCACCCACCATCGGACGAAACTGTGCCAGCGGTGTTTCCGATGAAACGCCAGGAGCAGTCGCGACATAGCGGCTCATGACTTCCGCTGGCACTTCGCTCACAGATGTCCGCTTGACACCAAAGATCTTCGAGGCCTGGCTCACAACGCGATCAGCCATCTCACGATCGACGCCGATGGACACGGTCAGGATCGTTTCTCCGGAAGCCTCAGCGACGGCGAGACCAAGAATCTCGGCCAGTTCACTGTCATTTCTGACAAAGCGGGCTTGTGTCTGATCTCGGCGGGACCAAATACACTGATCGTCCCAGTGCAGAGGGTTGTTGACGGCTTCGCGCCCTGCAAGAAATGCATCCGAGACAAAGTCGGCCAAATCAACTGATTCCTGAAGACGGGCTTGGGGCACATTGCGAGGGGCCAGGGCGTAGTCGCCCGGCTGAAGTTCGTCCACTCGACGCGCAATCAATCCTTGCGGGGTCATCACGTAAATGCTGTGATTAGGCGTTAGGGTAACAGCGTAGTTGCCGGGCGCAAAAGTCACGCGCAGCATTTTCTCCGGCGCTGGGTGGCGGAGAAGCTCCGCGGTCGGCATCCACACAGCAGCCCCTTCGGCATAACACAGCGCATCGCAATCGGCGGATTGTATCTCATACTCGCCTATTTGGCGCGATGGAAGGCCGGGATCCCAAAGCTGTTTGATGGGCAAGGCTTCGATCAACCCAGCACGACGGATAAAGACGCGCTCATTGCCGTCCACGGAAAACATTTCATAAGCGCGCGCGCCCAGCTCGTCGGAGATGATGATGTCCAGCGTCTCCGCCACGCCGCCGGTAACCTTCTCGCGCTGGGTTTCCAGGCGCAGGCTCATGCGGTTGTCGCTCATCCGGGCGAGCAGCCGGTTCGCCTCGGTTTCCACCTCCGGGATGGCGCTTTCGATGATCATCGCCTGAAGGCCTTTTTTGCCGAACGCCTCGCGAAGCTGGTTGTAGATGCTGAGCTCGTCGTTCACTTTCTCCAGGTCGGCCAGGCGTTGCCGGCGGCGTTCTTCCAGCGCGGTCAAGGCGCTGATCTGCTGCTGCGCGGCGCCTTCCTCCAGCCGGGCGCGACGCTCGGCCGCCGCGGCCTGCTCCACCGCCGCATCGGCGCGTTTCAGAGCCGCTTCCAGCCCAGGTAGATCAGCGACGGCAGCCGCCAGGCGTTCGGCTTCCGACCGGTCGTCCGCCATCTCCGCCTCGCGACGGGCCAACTGGGCGGCCAACGCCTCGGCCCGGCTGCGGACGTCGGCAATGCCGTCCAGCGCGGGCAGCAGTTGGCGCTGGTAGCGTGCGTCGAAGGCGCTCAGTTGATTCACGCTCGCCCGGATTGCCTCGTGGGCCGCGGCGTTGTAGTCGATCTCGGCCAGCTCGGCCTGAAGCTTTGCCAGCTCGGCGCGTTGGGGGGCCGCGTAATCCCCCGCGCTCAGCCGCGCGGCGAGATCGGTGATCTGCGCGGCGACGCGAGCTTGCTCATCGGCCGCGGCCTGAGCCTCGGTGACGGCGGCTTCGGCCTGGGCAGCCTGGCGCTGGCGCGCGTCGCGGGCGCGCAACTCGCGGGCCAACTCGGCATCTTCGGCCTCCAGCCTGGCTTTGGCCCCAGTCAGAGCTTTCACTTCGATCTGGTTGGCCCGGTAGCGTTCGGCCAGCGCACCGTGCTCGGCGGTGAGATCGGCCAACATCGCGCCGCGGTGATCGGCGGTCAACGGCTGCCCGCAGAGGGGACAGACGGCGGCTTCGGCAGCCTGTAACATGTCGATCTTATCGTTGAGCGCCTGGCCGTCCGCTTTGATGCGGTCATTTTCCGAGCGCAGCGTTGCGGCGCGTTCGGCGTTCTCCCGTAACTCGGCGACGATGGCCTCGCGGTGAGCCTGCTGTTCAGCCATGCGCGCCAGGGTCACTTGAGCTTCAGCCAGGATCGTCGCTTGCTCCTGGCCTGTGGCGATCTTGCGGGCGAGCTCTGTTTGCCGGTCAGCCAGCCGGCGGCTTTCTGCCTCCAACGCCAGCCGGGCCTGATCCACGGCCAATCGTGCTCGGTTAAGATTTTCGCTCAGTTGCGTGTGGCGTAGCAGACGGGCGTTCCAGGCAGCATCCCCGGCGCGCGCGGCCTGGAGCGCGGCCCAGCCGGCCTCGATCTCCTCGCGCTGGGCCAGCACCGCCTCGAACTGCGCTAAACGTGCCTTCGCCGCGTCGAGCTGCCCGCGTACTTCGGACAGGTCGCGTTCGGCACGTGCCAGTCGGTTACGCAGGTCGGCCAACTGGCGAGCCTGCGATTGGCGCTCCTGGACGGCGAGGCGCGCTTTGGCTTGACCCGTCTCGGCCGAACGCAGCGCGGCCACCGCGACCGCGGCCGCGTTGCGAGCGGCCTGGAGCCGCGCCTCGAAATCCGCCCGGCGCGCAAGCTCGGCATCGATCCCGCTGATCTCACCCCCGATACGCGTTGCCTGGTCCTTGCGCGCCTGGGCCTCCTGCTTGGCCCGTTCCTCGTAGAGATCGTAGCGTCCCAGCCCCAGGATATCGGCCAGGATCTGCTTGCGCTCGCCCGCGGTTTTGACGGTGAAGGAGTCGGCCCGGCCCTGGAGGAGGAACGCGGAGTTGACGAAGGTCTCGTAGTCCAGCCGTAGCGTGCGGATGATCTGCGCCTGGCGCTCGGCCAGCCCGCCTTCGTCCAGCAGTTGCCAGTCGCCGGGTTCAGACCTCTCGGCATCCTGAGCGGAGCCCGGCGTGGTCTGCCGGGCGTAGTCGAAGGATGCGCTTTCCGGCGATCGCTCCTCAAGCGCCCTTCGACTGCGCTTCTCTCCGCTCAGGGTGCTTGCTCCGCTTGAGATACGCTCCCCGTGAGATGCGCCACCGGAAGCACCACCGTTCCACACGTAGAAATGGAGGTCGCTCTGCCCGCGACCCTTCCTGCTGCGCTGCCGCCACACCCGATACCGCTGCGGTCCCAGGCCAAACTCGAACTCGACCCACATCTCGATCTCGCCCAGGGCGATCAGCTCGTCGTCGCGGCGGGCGCGCGCCCGGCCCCACAGCGCCCAGGTGATGGCGTCGAGCAGCGCGGATTTGCCGTGGCCGTTGTCGCCCGCCAGGCAGGCCAGGTGGATGCCGCTGAAGTCGAGGCTCTGCTCCTCGCGGTAGCACATGAAGTTACGGAGACGGAGTTTGTGCGGGATCATAGGGACTCGGGATCAGGGATCAGGAATCTGAGAGGGGAAAGCTTCATGCGGAGACCATCGGAAGCTCTACTTCTTCGATTCGCCATGCAGCATAAGCCAGTGCTTCACGGACATCTTCGGCTTCCAGGTATGGATACGCCTCCAGAATGTCCGCTGACGAATACCCGGACGCGACTAATCCGACGATGGTGCCGACCGTAACACGCATCCCTCGGATGCAGGGTTTGCCTCCCATCACATTAGGGTCAAAGGTTATACGCTTGAGATCTTCCATCAGTTTACCTCGGTGAATACGCGACCCTATCACGATTCCCGGTAAGTCGGCTTTTCCTCGGCCACAGCGTAGGGTTTGACAAGCACCTCTGCTGGGATGCCCAAGCCAGCATACAATCGTCGGATCATGTTGAGCGAGAGCGGCCGCTTGCGGTTGAGAACCTCCGTAACCCGTGCCCGGCTGCCGATATACGGCTCTAGATCGGAACGCGATAGCCCGCGACTCTCGAGATAGTACTTGATCGCCTCGACTGGATCTGGCTCTGGAATAGAGTAATGTTGCGCTTCATAAGCCTGAACCAGAGTCGTCAACACATCCAGGCGATCACTTTCGGGGGTGTTCGGCGCGGCATCGAAGAGGCGCTCGATTTCAGCAAGCGCTGCCTCATAATCCGCTTCAGTTCGAATGGGCTTGAGATCCACGCGTGCGAACCTCATACCGAGATCAACGGTAGTCGCCGAATTCGTAGCCGGTCTTCCTGGGCCGTAATCACAGCACCCGATTCCAATTCCTCGCCCCAAAGCTGAAGGATTCGCTGCAGTAAACTGGCTAGCGCCACGCTGCGTAAGCCCTCAATGCGAATTCGGATCACGGAAGGAGTTGTAGCTCTCGATAATGCCAGCAAGGCGTGAAAGTCCGCGTCGAGTGTCACGATGACGAAGCCGTTCTTGCGACCGAAATCGAGTATATCTGCATCATCCGCTGACGCGTAGCCGATCTCACCAACATGAACCGTCTCAAGCCCGGCTTCGCGCAGCAAGTTGGCAGCCGTGCGAGGCAAACCTTGGTCAAGCAACAGTTTCATACGGCATGGAAAGCGTAATGATGCGATCATCAAGATAAGTGGATGCGTACGTCAATGCCTGCCGGATGTCTTCCTCCTCAAGTTCCGGGTACTCTCGGAATAGCTCGTCGCGATCCGGGTAAAGTGCCACTAACTCGATGACGCGTTTGACCGTCAGCCGCAGATTTCTGATGCACGGCTGTCCATTCATGCGAGCGGAATTGATTGTGATACGATCTAATCTTGCCATACACACCTCACCGCTACGATTCTACGCTTACACGGTGATTTGGTCAACCCTCGATTTTCTTGAACCACTCCGCGGCCTTCACCACATCCGCGTTGCCGCCGCTGAGGATGATACCGACACGTTTTCTGTGCACCGGGTAGCGATGGTTGAACACCGCCGCCAACCCCAGCACCCCGGTCGGCTCGACCACCAGCTTCAGGCGTGTCCAGACAAAGTGCATCGCCCGGATCAGGTCGTCGTCGCTGACCGTCAGCATGTCGTCCACGTAACGGCGTACCAGCGGGAAGGTGTACTGGCCGAGATAGGGCGTGCGTGCGCCGTCGGCGATGGTGTCGGGGTTGTGGACGGTATGGAGCACACCGGTCTTGAAGGAGCGCGTGGCGTCATCCCCCGCGGCCGGCTCGACGCCGATCACGGTGCAGCCGGGCGCCAGATGCTTCGCCGCGATGGCCGATCCGCTCAGCAGCCCACCGCCGCCGCACGGCACGAACAGGTAGTCCAGCTCGCCGGCGTCCTCGATGAGCTCCTTGGCCGCGGTCCCCTGTCCCGCGATGATGTGCGGGTGATCGTAGGGCGGAATGAGAATATAACCGTGCTGTTCGGCCAGATCGCGCGAGATTGCCTCGCGCGTGGCGGTCGCCGGGTCGTAGATCACCACCTCGGCGCCGTAATCACGCGTCGCGGCGAGCTTCTGCGGCGGCGCGTTCTGCGGCATGACGATGGTCGCACGCACGCCGAGCAGCCGGCACACCAGGGCCAGCGCCTGTGCGTGGTTGCCCGACGAATGCGTGATCACCCCACGCGCCCGCTCGGCGTCGGTCAGGCGGCTGACCGCGTTGTATGCGCCGCGGAACTTGAACGCGCCGCCACGCTGCAAGTTCTCGCATTTGAGGAACATGCGGTTGTCGCACGCCGCGTCCAGCAGCCGCGAGGTCGCGACCGGCGTCCGATGCGCCGCGGCTTTGATCTGTTCAGCGGCGGAAACGATGTCGTCGTAGGTCACCATCAGCGTTGTCTCAATCATGGTCAGGTGCCCGGCACTCCGCAAGTGCCGGGCACCTCTGGAACTCAGAACCCCTGCAACTGGCTCAGATCGGCGATGCCGTCCGGCAGCGCGGCGATCCGCTGCACCAATGCCTGCCGCGCCTGGCGCACCGCCGGGTCGTCGGCCATCACCAACACGTCGGTGAAGAAGCGGTTGATCGGCGCTTGCAACGCACGCAATTCCTCACCCAGGATAGCAATGTCTCGTGTCTCGTGTTGCGTGTTGCGTGTTGCAGATTGCCAAGCCTCGTACAATGCCGACGTCGCTGGCTCTCGGTAGTATTCCGGCGCCAGCGGATAGACCTCCGGCAGGGCGCGGACGATGCGCTTGCAACGGGCATAGGCGGTCAGCACATCGGACCAGCCGGGCGCCTTCACCAGCTCGGCCAGCTCGCGGGCGGTCGCGGCGGCCTGGGCCGGATCGTGGCTCTGCTCGGCCAGCACTGCGGTGACCACATCGTGCGGCAGACCCTGGTCGCGCAGCCAGCCGTACAGCCGGTCGCGAATGAACGTCAGCACGTCGGCAAGAACGGTATCGGAGGCGGCCACGGGCAGCAGCCCGGCCGCGGCATTGAGCGCCGGGCGCACGTCGAACGCCTGCCCCGCGCCGGCAAGCGCCTGCACCAACCCCAACGCGTCGCGGCGCAGCCCGAACGGGTCGGCGCTGCTGGTGGGCGCCAGGCCGACGGCAAACAGCCCGACCAGCGAATCCAACCGGTTGGCGATCCCCAGCGCCAGCCCAGGTTGGGCCTGGGGCAGCCCGTCCCCCTGGAAGCGCGGCAGGTAGTGCTCGAAGATCGCGTTCGCCACGGCCTCCGTCTCGCCGGAGAGCCGGGCGTACTCGCGGCCCATGATCCCCTGGAGCGAGGTCAGCTCGACGACCATCTGGGTCGCCAGATCGCTCTTGCACAAGGACGCCGCACGGGCGGTCGTTGCCAGCCCGGCGTCGTCCAGGCCGAGCATCCTGCCCACCTCCGGCGCGAGTTTCTCCAGCCGGCGCACTTTATCAAGCATCGAGCCGAGCTTCTCTTGGAAGGTCAGCGTTGCCAGCCGGGGCGTGAAATCCGCCAGCCGGTGCGCCGTGTCGGCCTTGAAGAAGTAGTCGGCATCGGCGTAGCGCGCCCGGATCACACCCTCGTTGCCGGCCCGTACCACATCGGCGTAGTCGGCGCCGCCGTTGCGCACGGTGATGAAGTAGGGGAGCAACTTTCCGGCCGCATCCACCACCGGAAAATACCGCTGGTGCTTTTTCATCACCGTGATCAGCACGTCCTTGGGCAGGCGCAGGTATTGGGCCTCGAAGCTGCCACGGATAGCCGTCGGCTGCTCGACCAGGTCGGTGACCTCATCCAGCAGGCCGGGATCGTCCGGCACCGGCCCGCCGACTTCCGCGGCCAGGGCATCTACTTGCGTTTTGATGACGGCCTGGCGGGCAGCACGATCTACGATCACATGATGACTGGCGATCAGCGGCAGGTAGGCGTCGGCGCTCGCCACTTCCAGCTCGGGCGAGCCTTCGGAACGCGGGCCGCGTGTCGTCCGTCCGGCCGTGAGCCCGGCGTAGCTGAACGGCACGACTGTGTCGCCCAGCAATGAGACGAGCCAGCGCACCGGCCGCGAGAAGGCCACGTTGGTGGCGTTCCAGCGCATCGTCTTGCCGAACTTGATCCCCGCGACCAGGCCCGGCAATACCTCGGCCAGCACGTCGGGCGTCGGCCGGCCGGCTTTGCGCACTACGGCGAAGGCATAGCGCCCCGCGCCCTCCTGCCGGACTTCCAGCGCTTCCACCGGCAGCCCATGCTTCCGTGCGAAGCCGATGGCTGCCTGGGTTGCGGCGCCGGAGGCGTCGAACGCGCGCTCGGCGGGCGGGCCTTTGACCAGCGTCTCTTCGTCGGCCTGGCGCGGGGCCAGATCCTTGATCAACGCGACCAATCGCCGCGGGGTGCCGGTGACGGTGATCTCCCCGTGCGCCAGCCGCAAGTCGTCCAGCAGCTTTGGCACGGCGGCCTTCAACTGTCCGATGGCGTCCACCAGGTCGGCGGCGGGCAATTCCTCGGTGCCGATTTCGAGGAGGTAGGTCGATGTTTGAAGGTTGAAGGTTGAAGGCTGCTCAACCGCACCTGTAACATTCAACTTTGAACCTTCAACGGATTCCGCCAGCCACGGGAACTCCTCGCGCTGCCGCTGCTCGACGTAAGCGACCGACACCTGCCGCGCCAGGTCGCGCATCTTGGCGAAGTAATAGGCGCGCTCGGTGACGCCGATGGCGCCGCGGGCGTCCAGCAGGTTGAAGGTGTGCGAGCAGCGCAATACGTAGTCGTGCGCGGGGATTACCAGCTTGTGCGCCAGGCAATTCCTGGCCTCGGCTTCGAATAACTCGTACATCTGCTTGAGGCGGGTCACGTCCGCGATCTCGAAGTCGTAGGTACAGTGTTCGATCTCCGACAGCTTGAGCACATCGCCGTAGGTGCGATGACCGTCCCAGTCGATCTGCCAGACCTCCTTGACTCCTTGCAGGTACATCACGATGCGCTCCAGCCCGTAGGTGTACTCGATGGGAATCGGGTCGAGCGGGTAGCCCCCGGCCTGCTGGAAGTAGGTGTACTGGGTAATCTCCAGCCCGTCCAGCCAGACCTCCCAGCCCAGGCCCCATGCGCCCAGCGCGGGCGATTCCCAGTTGTCCTCCACGAAACGGATGTCGTGCTGGTTGCGGTCGATGCCGATTGCTTCCAGGCTGCGGAGGTATAATTCCTGCGAGTCGGCCGGTGCCGGTTTCAGGATCACCTGGAACTGGGTGTGCATCTGCATGCGGTTGGGGTTCTCGGCGTAGCGGCCGTCGTCCGGGCGATAGCTCGGCTCGGCGTAGGCTACGTTCCATGGCTCCGGTCCCAGCACGCGCAGCACGGTGGCCGGATTGGCCGTCCCTGCGCCTACCTTTTCGCTGTACGGCTGCCAGATCAGACAGCCCTGGGCGGCCCAGTATTGCTGGAGCCGCAGGATGACGTCTTGAAATGAGAGTGGCTTGGGTGATGACATGGTGCTTCCCTCAAAAATGAAAAACCGGCGCTTAGATCAAGGCCGGTGCACATATCCTGCAGACAAACGATGAAACAAATCAGGCTGCGCGCGCGTCCAGTTGCGTCTGCGGCCCGGATCGGCCTTGGCAACTCTCGACCGTTTGGCCGCAAAGCGCTGGCGTCGCTGCCGGTAGCGCCTGCGGCCCGGTACCCGAGCCACGCAATGCTGATGTCAGCAAGAGGTACAAACTGGACATGGTGAAACCCTCAGCAGAATGATACCTGTCTATGGGTGTTTCGTCAAAACGTGGCCGCCTCTCCAGGCTTCATTGCGTGTGTGCCGCCCAACAGCCGCGCCAACTCCTCTGCCTGCCGCGCATGATAGCGGGTCAGCTCGTCATTGGCTTTATCAAGATCAGGATAGCGTCCGTCGGCCTTCGCCTGGCCGCGGGCCAACGCCGCCTCGACGTCCACGCCGGTCTGGTAGGCCAGCTTGAACAGGAAAACAAAGACGTCGGAGAGCTCCTCCTCCAGCTCGGCGTGGAGTTTTTCCGCGCTTTCAGCCTGCTTGTAGCCTTCCCGCTGCAACACCAGCCGGGCGACCTCGCCCAGCTCTTCCAGCGCGTGGATCAGGGTATGCGCGGCTGACACTCGATCCCACCCGCGCGCTTTGTCCCATGCTTCCAGCCATTGCTGGTATTCGTGAATGTGCATGATGCCTCATGAGGACGATAGACCATAGACGATTGACGATTGACCGCCGAAGATTACCCGTCTGTTGTCTGCGATTCATCGTCTATGGTCGATCGTCTATCGTCTGCGGTCGCCAGGCTGTGGCGCAGCCGCTCCATGAACACGGTCGAGCGCAGGCCATGTTCCAGGTGATAGACGATGTAGCGCGCCAGCACAGTCTTCACCTGCCGGCCCACGGCGGGCGTCAACTGCAACTGCGCGACCTGCTCCCACGGCCGCGTTTGCAGGAAGCGCAACACCTTCAGCACCGGGAGCGGCAATGCGATGGTGCCGGGATGGTTGGCGCCGTGCGCCGGGCATAACGCGCCGCCGCGCTCCAGGCTCAGGAAGTTGACCTCCGGCTTCAACAACTCGTTGCACTGGACGCATCGGAAAAGCTGCGGCTGGTAGCCGGCCAACGCCAACAGATGCAGCTCGCAGTACCGAATGGCGAGCGGCAGATTTTCGCTTCGATCCAGCCGTCCCAGCGTTTCCAGGACCAGGTCGAACAACAACTCGTGCGGATCTTCATCCTGGATGAACGCATCGGTCAATTCGGCCACGTAATAGGCCAACGAGCTGCGCCAGAGATCCTCACGCAGGCGACGGTGCGCCTCGACGGTCTCGGCCTGGGTTACCAGGTCGAGGCTTTTCCCTTTGGCGATCAACAGCTCGACGTAGGTGAACGGCTCGATATGGCCGGCCTTGCGGCTGGCGGTTCGGCGTACCCCCTTGGCGAGCAGCGTCAGCTTGCCCCGATCCCGCGTCAACACGGTGAGCAGGCGGTCGGCCTCGCCTTGATCGCGTCGCCTGAGCACGATGGCCGAAACGCGATACAGGCGCTGGCGGCGATTCTGTTCGGTGTCCATCCTGCGCACCTCTTGCAGCCGGCTGGTTCAAGCTGCACAACCTCGTCCAGTGAACGAGTATATCACTCGCGCAATGACGCGGCAAACAGTCGTGCGCGAGCGTCGGGCGCCGTTCGCGGTGTTCGCGAAGAACGAGTTGCGAGTTCACCTTGGGCTGTGGTAAACTGGTTCACGGGTTCCTGAATCCGTTTCATATCGACGTGGACCGATCTCTGGACAACATCGCTGAAGTGTGGCGTCAGGCATCGGCCGGAACCCGTAACCGTGGAGGCGCGAATGGCCGCGCAGGCTCTGTATCGCAAGTGGCGTTCCCAAACATTCGATGAAGTCGTGGGTCAGGAGCACGTCGCCGTGACCCTGCGTAACGCGCTGCGCGAAGGGCGCATGTCGCACGCTTACCTCTTCACCGGCCCGCGCGGCACCGGGAAAACATCCACCGCACGCATTTTGGCCAAGGCGATCAACTGTCTGGCCGAGGATCCCGCCGCCCGTCCGTGCAACACATGTCGCATTTGCACGGCTATCAACGAGGGGCGCCAGCTTGACCTGATCGAGATCGATGCAGCTTCCAACCGCGGCATCGACGAGATCCGCGATCTGCGCGAGAAGATCGGGTTTCGTCCCAACGAGGCGCGTTACAAAGTCTACATCATCGACGAAGTCCATATGCTCACCAAAGAAGCCTTCAACGCCTTGTTGAAGACCCTGGAGGAGCCACCGCCACACGCCGTTTTCGTTCTGGCTACTACCGAGCCCGATCGCGTGCCCGAGACCGTCCGCTCGCGGTGCCAGCGGTTCGATTTTCGTCGCATCCCGACAGCCGAGATCGTCGAGCACCTGACGGATATCCTGAAGAACGAAGGGGCGCGGGCGGAAACCGAGGCATTGGTTGCCATTGCCCGGCGTTCTACCGGCAGCATGCGCGACGCGCTTAGCCTGCTCGATCAATTGCTCTCCTATGGCGACGAAATCCTGAGCCTGGAACGTGTTGAAGGCGTGCTGGGCCTGGTCAACGCCCAAACCATTGGACACCTGGTGGATCATATGGCCGCCGGTGATACTGCGGACGGCCTGGTGCTGATCAATCGATTGGTGGCGGACGGTGTCGAGCTGGGTCAACTGGTGGACGAGATCGTAGCCTATCTCCGCGGTGTTCTCTTCGTGCGCGCAACGCGAGCATCCGAGCAGCTCGACTTGCCGCAGGATGTCATCGCCATGATGATGCAGCAGGCTGAGGCGCTCACTATCGCGGCGATTCTAACGGCCTTACGGGAGTTCACTGAGGCGCGGGGATCGTTGCGCGACCAGGTGCCCGGTGCGCCCCAATTGCCCATTGAAATGGCTTTTCTGCGTTCAGTGCCCTCATCAGGTGTGACAGGCGTGGCTGTGGACATGCCGATGGCGCAACCAACTGCTGCCGCCGTGCCATCAGCCGCTGGCGGCGCGACACAACCGCTATCCCATCCGGCCACTCCGCCACCCTCATCTTCCACCGAGACCGGCCATCGTATCGAGCGTCAGGCGGAGCCGTCTCAAGGTGGTGATGTGCAACCCGAGGCAGCGAGTCATCGGTCCACACAAAAGACCCCGGTTGCAGTGACCGGCGCGGTCGCTGAGATCGGGTCCGCGACCGAGGATGACCTGCTGAAAGCTGTGCGTGAGGGCTGGGACCGTTTCATTAAGGTCGCTGGCCCGCGCTGCGGCATGAAAATCCAGGCTGCGTTGCGAGGGGTAAAACAGTTGGATGTGGCAGGTGGGGTCGTCGTCATGTACTTTTCGCATGCGTTCTCCCGCGACCTGGTCAACCAGGCGGAAAATCGCACGCTCGTGGAGAGCGTCTGGCAGGAAGTGCTGGGGCGCAAGGTCGGTGTGCGGTGTGCGCTGGCCGGCGAAACCCTTCCGGCTTTCCCTGCAACGCCACCTTCTATCGCGAGCGCCGGGCCCGCATCTGCCAGCGATGACGAAGTGCTGCTTGATGACGCGCGTAAGCTCGGCGCAGTGATCAAGCACTTGAAATGAGATAAGTGTTACGCTGATGATTGGAGGGAATTATCATGAGCAAAGGTAGACCTCGTCCCGCTTATGGCCTTCGCCCATCGGGCGGCTCCACCGGAGGCGCAGGTGGCGGTGGGATGGCAGGGCAATTGCAGAAGCTGCAAGAGGAGTTCGCCAAGACCCAAGAACGGCTGGGTGATGAAAGCGTCGAGGTAACGGTCGGCGGGGGGATGGTCAAGGCGGTGATGAACGGTCACCAGAAGCTGCTGTCCCTCACGATCTCTCGCGATGCGGTTGACCCGGAAGACGTCGAGATGCTCCAGGACATGGTGCTCGCGGCGATCAATGAGGCGATTGAGCGTTCTCAGAGCCTGGCTGCCGAGAAAATGGGCGCGCTAACCGGCGGGCTGCACATCCCTGGGCTCATGTAATTCGTTGGTGCCGGAGTAGATAGGAGAAGATCGGCGCGGGCAGCGTTAACAGCGGGTCATCTTTGCGTCGGTATTACCTGTACTCTATTCCGGTTGTAGCCTTAGTGAAGGAGCATGTCCATGGCGCAAACCCTGGCCCGACCGGTAGCTGAACTGATCGAGCAGTTCTCGCGGCTGCCCGGCATCGGTCCGAAGACAGCTTCTCGGCTTACCTTTTATCTGTTGCGTGAACCGACCGGACTGGCGAGCGCGCTGGCGCAGGCACTGGAAGCACTGAGCAACGGCACCGCGCTATGCGAGCGCTGCTTCAATGTGACCGAGCAGAGTCCATGCCCGATCTGTGCCGACTCGACGCGCGACCAGCAGCAAATCTGCGTCGTCGAGGAGCCGA